>ORMF010892720.1_pt1 | contig 70301 bp, 56 predicted proteins | sample 1779871 | NCBI WGS metagenome assembly ORMF01 (sample SAMEA104232316, study PRJEB22302) | groundwater metagenome | biome: forest; feature: aquifer; material: groundwater | place: USA | collected 2011-08-07 | depth 5.4 m | reverse complement strand
CGGGGGTATCGGGGGTATCGGGGGTATCGGGGGTATCGGGGGTATCGGGGGTATCGCTGCGCCTGGCGTGCGTACCGATTTTGCTTTGCCATGGTCTGTTAAACCCCAATACGCTCAGGCGGCTAGTACGAGAGAAGGGGCGGTTCTATCTTTCTTGGTTCTGCGCTGCCCCCTGCCTACAGCTCGTACTGCGACCCTGTAACCCCCATCACAGCGGGCTCCACGATCTTGCGCGGCAGGTGCGGTGCGAACATCTCGATGAAATCGTACGCATAGCGCCTCAGATAGGCGCCGCGCTTTATCCCCAGGCGCGTGGTGCTCGATTCGAAAAGGTGGCCGGCCTCGATGATGCGCAGATTGGGGTCGCGCTCCGGGTTGTAGGCGATCTTCGCCATGATGCCGACGCCGAGCCCCAGCTCGACATAGGTCTTGATGACATCGGAGTCGTGCGCGGTGAGCACGACGTTCGGTGTCAGGCCGCGATTCTGAAACGCCTTTTGGATCAGGGAGCGGTTGGCGAAGGCGTAGTCGTAGGTGACGATCGGAAACTTGGCCAGCGCCTCGAGGGTGAGCGGACTGACTTTCAGCAGGGCATGCTCCGGCGGCACCACCACGACGCGGTTCCACTGGTAGCAGGGCAGCGATACCAGGTCCGGATAACCCGAAATCGCCTCGGTCGCTACGCACATGTCCGCTTCGCCCGCCAGGACCTGCTCGCAGATCTGGGTCGGCGTACCCTGGTGGATGATGAACTTGACTTCGGGAAAACGCTGCTTGAACGCGGTCACGCTGCTGGGCAGCGCGTAACGCGCCTGGGTATGCGTCGTCGCGATGGTCAACATCCCGAGGGTTTCGTTTGCGTATTCCTCGCCCGCTCGCTTAAGATTCCGGGCCTCCGCCAGGATGCGCTCGGCGATTTCGAGCACCGCCTTGCCGGGTTGCGTAATGGCCACGAGGCGTTTGCCGTTGCGTACGAAGACCTGGACGCCGAGTTCGTCCTCCAGAGCGCGAATCTGTTTGGACACCCCGGGTTGGGAGGTGTGGAGGGCTTCAGCGGCCTCGGAGACGTTCAGTCCGCGCCGGGCCACTTCGCACATGTAGCGAAGCTGTTGAAGCTTCATCGGCAACCGGGCGAAGAGCCGGTAAACATGACCTGCCGCATGGCTGGCTGGCAGGAAAACATATAACGTAAGTTCATAAGGTTACGGCTCAATAGTCTTTATATTCATATTACACCAGAGTAGGCTTGCACCACCCATGTACCAATACGATTCCATCGACCAGCGGCTCGTCGACGAGCGCGTGCTCCAGTTCCGCGGTCAGACAGCACGCTTTCTCGCGGGCACGCTGGGCGAAGACGAGTTCCGCGCGCTGCGCCTGCGCAACGGCCTATACGTGCAGCGCCATGCGCCTATGCTGCGCGTGGCCATTCCATACGGGCTACTGTCCTCGCGCCAACTGCGCCGGCTCGCTCATATCGCGCGCAAATGGGACCGCGGCTACGGCCATTTCACGACGCGCCAGAACATCCAGTACAACTGGATTCCCCTGCCGGATGCGCCGGACGTACTGGCGGCGCTCGCCGAAGTGCAGATGCATGCGATCCAGACTTCCGGCAATTGCGTGCGCAACATCACCAGCGACCAGTTCGCGGGCATCGCCCCGGACGAGGTGGTGGATCCGCTGGTGTGGTGCGAGCTGCTGCGCCAATGGTCGACTTTCCACCCGGAATTCAACTGGCTGCCGCGCAAGTTCAAGATCGCCGTCTCGGGCAGCCTGCTGGATCGCGCCGCCATCCTGGTGCATGACATCGGCCTCGCCGCGGTGCGGAACGCGCGGGGCGAAGCCGGTTTCCGGGTCGCGGTTGGCGGCGGTCTGGGACGCACGCCGCTGGTTGGCCACGTGATCCGCGAGTTCCTGCCCTGGCGCCATCTGCTGACCTATATGGACGCCATCCTGCGCGTCTACAACCGCTATGGCCGGCGCGACAACATCTACAAGGCCCGGATCAAAATCCTGGTGAAGGAGCGCGGGCCCGAAGCCTTCGCGCGCGAGGTGGAAGCCGAATGGAGGCATCTGCAGGACGGTCCCGCCACGCTTATCCAGGAAGAAATCGACAGAGTCGCGCAGCGCTTCACGCGCCCGAGCTACGAAAAGCTGGCGCCTGCCAACGCAGCGCTCGAGGACACGCTCGGTGCGAATTCGGCATTCGCGGCCTGGAACCGGCGCAACGTGCATCCGCACAAGGTGCCCGGTTACGCGGCGGTGACGCTTTCGTTGAAGAAAACCGGGGTGCCGCCGGGGGATGCCACTGCGGACCAGATGGATGCCATCGCCGCGCTCGCCGACAGATACAGCTTTGGCGAGATGCGCATCACCCACGAGCAGAACATCGTGTTCGCTGATGTGCGCAAGGGTGATCTGCACGCTCTCTGGGAGAAGGCCAAGGCGCTCGGGCTCGCGACCCCGAACATCGGCCTGCTGACCAACATCATCAACTGTCCGGGCGGAGATTTCTGCTCGCTTGCCAATGCGCGTTCGATTCCGGTGGCCGAGGCGATACAGCGCCGCTTCGACGACCTGGATTACCTGTTCGACATCGGCGAACTGGATCTCAACATCTCGGGCTGCATCAACGCCTGCGGGCACCACCATGTCGGTCACATCGGTGTGCTGGGCGTCGACAAGCAGGGCGCCGAGTTCTACCAGGTGCAGGTCGGCGGCTCACAGGGCCTGGAAGCGAGCATCGGCAAGGTGCTGGGTCCGGCCTTTTCGCAGGACGAAGTCCCGGACGTGGTGCAAAAGCTGATCGATCTCTATCTGGAGCGCCGCGACTCGGAGGCCGAGCGCTTTATCGATGTCGTGCGCAGAATCGGGATCGAACCCTTCAAGGAACGCGTATATGGCAAAGCTGATCAGAAATCGCCGGATCATCGAGGACAGCTGGCAGCTCCTGCCCTCTGACGCGGCGCGCGCCCTGGTGCCGGATGCGGGGGATGTGATCGTTCCGCTTGCCCTGTGGCAGGCGGCGCGCGAGGCGCTGCTCGAGCGCGGCCGCCGGGGCGAAGGGCGGCTCGGCCTGTGGATCGAAGGCAACGACGAACCCGCGGCCATCGCGCCGGACCTGGGGCATTTCGCGATCGTTGCCGTGCATACGGACAAATTCGGCGACGGACGCCTGTATTCCACCGGCAGGCTGCTGCGTGAACGCCACGGCTACAAGGGCGAGTTGCGCGCGTGCGGCGATTTGCTGCGCGATCACCTGCTCATGCTGGAGCGCTGCGGCTTCGATTCATTCGTGCTGCGCGCGAGCGAAAACCTGGAGGAGTCGCTCGCCGCCTTCGGCGAGGCAAGCGAACAGTACCAGGTCTCGGCCGCCGAGCCGGCGCCGCTCTTCCGGCGCCGCGTGGCGGGCGGCAAGAGCTGAGATCAGGGCGCTTGCGATGCGCCGCAAGATCCCAGGCAAGGTTTACCTGGTGGGCGCCGGTCCCGGCGCCGCGGACCTGCTGACCCTGCGCGCGACGAAACTGCTCGCCGAGGCTGAGATCGTGTTCCACGATGCGCTGGTGCGCCCCGAGGTTCTTGCGCTCGCGCCCGCGGCGAAAAAGGTGGCGGTGGGCAAGCGCCACGGCAAGCACTCTGCGGCGCAGCGCTTCATCAACAAGCAATTGATCGAGGCCGCCAGAAACTACCGGCGCGTCGTGCGCCTGAAGGGCGGCGACCCGATGCTTTTCGGGCGCGCCCAGGAAGAAATCGACGCGCTGCGCGAGGCGGGGATCGAATTCGAGGTGGTGCCGGGCGTGACCGCGGCGCTTGCGGCGAGCGCCGCGCTGGGTGTGTCGCTGACGCGCCGCGGCGTGGCGCGCAGCGTCGCGTTCGTCACCCCGCGGGCCGGCGCGGGCGAGGGGCCAAGCCGCTGGCTCGATGCGGCAAAGGGCGCGGATACCGTGGCGCTCTATATGGCCGCGCACGAGGCGCCGCTGATTGCGCGCGCGCTGATCGAAAGCGGTCGCGCCGCAGACACGCCGGTCGCCATTCTCGAGGATGTTTCGATGCCCGGGGCGCGCAGCCGGTTTGCTACACTTGCGTCCCTCGCGCTGGACCGCGATGCCTGCCCGGGACCGGCCCTTCTGCTGGTCGGAGAGGTTCTCCGCGCAGCGCTGGATGAGCTGCGCGCGCCGAACAAGGCGAAATCCGGCGGCGCGGCGGCCTGATCCGGCAAGCGGGCACGCGCCCGGCGGCATCGCAGACCAGAGCCAGCAGCCAACGGAGCTTGCCATGCCGAAACAGACGCTCACCACGCTGCGCCGCCTCAAGGAGGCAGGCGAGAAGATCGCCATGCTGACCGCCTACGACGCGTCCTTCGCCAGGCTGCTGGATGACGCCGGCGTGGAATGCATCCTGATCGGCGATTCGCTCGGCAACGTCATCCAGGGGCGCGACAGCACGCTTGCCGTGACGCTGGATCAGATGGTGTACCACACAGAATGCGTCGCCCGCGGCGCACAGCAGAGCTTCATCATCGCGGACCTGCCCTTCGGCAGCTACCAGGCGAGCCCGGAGCAGGCATTTGAAAGCGCGGCACGCCTGATGGCGGCCGGCGCGCACATGGTGAAGCTGGAAGGCGGCATGCCGATGCTGAAGAGCGTGCGCTTCCTGTACCAGCGCGGCATCCCGGTATGCGGCCACCTGGGGCTGACGCCGCAATCCGTGCACGCGCTCGGCGGCTTCCGCGTCCAGGGCCAGCAGCCCGATGCGCGCGCCCGCTTGCTGGATGAGGCGAAGCGCCTGGAGCAGGCCGGCGCCGACATGATCGTCTTCGAGATGATACCGGCCTCGCTCGCGGCCGAGATCACCTCGGCCGCGGACGCGATCACCATCGGCATCGGGGCCGGGGCCGACTGCCACGGTCAGGTCCTGGTGCTCTACGACATGCTGGATGTGTATCCGGGGCGCAAGGCGCGCTTCGTGCGCAACTTCATGGAGCAAGGCGGCTCGATCCGCGAAGCCATCGAGCGCTATGTCGGGGAGGTAAAGTCCGGCAAGTTCCCGATGCCGGAGCACAGCTTCAGGTGAGGCCCTTGCGCCGCCGGCTGAAGAAATGAGCTAACAGGGCAAGGTCACACGCGACACAGGCGGCGACAGGCCAGTAGGCGAGAACGGTGGTCGCGAGCTTCAGTTCCAGCAGAACCCGCGAGAGACCGAAAGCGACAATCCAGGCGTCGAAGCTCATGCAAAGGCGGCGGAAGGTGTCGGCATCGACCCGCTTGATCAGCCAGGCGCCGAGCGGAATCCCGACCAGCACGCTTGCCGCGGTGAGGTAGAAAAGCGGCAGCGCCTGCGCCACGAACAGGCCCAGATGGTAGTAGGCGATCGCGGTGAGGCTGGACTCGGCGAGGCGAATCACGCCCAGCGCGGCGCGGAACTCCTGTTTCACCAGCCCCTGATTGTTGAACATCACCGCGAGCGGCGGGCCGGAGATGGTCGTAACGGAATAGAGAAATCCGAGCCCTGCGCCGAAGGGCAGACCGAACAATTTTTCCGATTGGATGGGCCGCCGCAGGCCGATGATCTGCAGGAAGATCATCGGCAGGAGCAGGACGTAGACCACGAATTTCAGCCAGCCCGGGTGGACCGAGCTCAGCACCCAGCTCCCGAGCACGACGCCGGGCAGCAGGCCGATGAGAATCGGGTATATCCGAGGCCACACGGCGGGCACGCTCGCACGGTTGATGACCAGCACGTAGAGGTTGATGAACACCTCGACGACGACCAGCACCGGGTTCAGTACGCGGTTGGTGTAGAAGAGCAGCGCCACCGGCACGGTAAGCGACGAGAAGCCATAGCCGAGCCCGCCGTTCACGATCGCGGCGAAGAAGGTAATCAGGCCAAGCGCGGCGAGTCCATGGTCCATAGGTTCGGCATTGTTGGGACTGCGATTAGGCTCGGGCCGTGACGGAATTTCCCGATGCGGCCGGCGCGATGCGCGACAGGACCATGGGCCCGGTCAAACCTGAAGGGTGCGCCGGCCCCCCGGATGTTCGCGCAGCATTACCCACACCGAGCCGGCGGCCAATGCGGCAAACCAGACCAGCGACCACTCTGCGATGGAGAGTCCGACAAAGGTCCAGTCGACCACGGCGCATTCACCCGAGCCCTTGAAGAGATTCGCGATGGTCTGCGCGAGCGGGAAATTCTCGATCATGTAGTAGAGATCCGGCCCGCATTCGGGCACCTTGTCCGCGGGAAGGTGCTGCAACCAGACCTGCCGGCCTGCGGTGACGATTCCTCCCATGGCGGATAGCAGGCCGAGCAGGCCATAGACCTTGGTGCCGATGCCTCGCGGCGCGTGTATGGCGCCGAGCACGCACACGCCGAGCACGCCGAAATAAAAGCCGCGCTGCACCAGGCACAACGGGCAGGGATTCAATCCGATGACGTATTGCAGGAAGTAGCCGAAGCCCAGCAGCCCCGCGCACAGCACCGCCGCAATGATGCAGGCGGAACGAAACGACATGGCGCGCAGGAAAGCGCTCATCGCTCAGGCCGCCGCTGCCGCCTGCGCCGAGCGCGGCGCTTCGTGGGCTTTGCGCGGCGCCGCGGCGGGAGCGATCCTCTGTTCGATGGCGCCGAAGATCGAGTGCCCGGTCCGGTCCTGCATTTCGATTCTGATGCAATCGCCGAACTTGAGGTAGGGTGTGAGCGCTTCGCCCTGATCGAGCTTCTCGAGCGCGCGCTTCTCCAGCAGGCAGGCGCTGCCGCGCGCGCGGTCGCGATTCGACACGGTGCCCGAGCCGATCAGCGTGCCGGCGCCCAGCGGCCGGGTTTTCGCCGCGTGTTCGATCAGGCGGGGAAAATGAAACTGCATGTCGGCGCCGCAGTCCGGATCGCCCAGCAGCGCGTCGTTCACGAAAACTCGCAGTGGAAGGTGCAGGCGCTTGCCGTCCCAGGCGTCACCCAGTTCATCCGGCGTCACAGCCACCGGAGAGAACGCGGTCCAGGGTTTGGAATTGAAGAAGCCGAAGCCCTTCGCCAGTTCCGCCGGGCTCAGATTGCGCAGGCTGACGTCGTTCATCAGCATGAAGAGCCGGATGTGCGGGGCCGCCTTGTCGCGCGTGAGGCCGAGGGGCACATCGCCGGTCACCAGCGCGAGCTTGCCGCCGATGTCGATAGCGTCGTCCTCGCTCGCGATCAAGATGTCGTCGCGCGGCCCGAGGACGGCGTAGGAGCCGCCCTGGAACATGAGAGGTTCCTTCTTCAAATGGGGCGGCAGTTCCGCGCCGCGGCCGCACCGCGCCAGCTCGATATGGTTCAGGTAGGCGTTGCCGTCCGCCCACTGGTAGGCGCGCGGCAGCGGCGCCATGAGCCGGGTGGTGTCGAGCTCGAAAGCGTACTTCGGGCGCGAATCGGTGAGCTCGTTGAACAACTGCTCGAGCAGCGGCCCGCAGTAATCCCAGTCATCCAGCGCCGCCTGCAGGGTCGGCGCGATGTGATCGGCCTTGAGCGCGCGCGCGCGGTCGCGCGACACCACGAGCAGCGTGCCGTCGCGGGTACCGTCCTTGAGGGTGGCGAGTTTCATCGGGATAGCCGGGGAATAGGGCGCGATTATAGCCGGCTTTCCGGAAAGATAGTAACATATACGTTACTATCTTTCCGGAAAGCCGGGCAAAACCAGCCCTGGTGGATGGCGATTTGGCCGGGCACGGGCCTTGAGATCTGGTCTCGGCCTCGCCGTGCGTGCTAGGGAAGTTTCTTGAAAGCCCCCACTCCGCCCACGGTAATCGCCCCGGGGACAAGTTGCGGAGAGCCGCCGCTGTTGAGCGAGTAGGCGACGCCTGCGCCCTGCCCAGCGCTGCCGGTAAACGCGCCGACGATCTGACCGGAGAGCTGCGTCGACGGGCAGCCGGTGCAGCTCATCGCCAGCGTCCCTGCGCCGGACGGCGAGCGTGCGGCTTCGAATCCAACTCCTGCGATGATCGGAACATTGCTGGCCGAGGCGCTCCAGGTCGTGCCGGCCGCGCCGCCGGATGGAGCGGCCGGGAAGCTGATGTTTACGCCGCCTGATACGGTTTTTGCGCTGAAGTCTGCGCTGAGCGTGGCCGAAATCACGTTGCCGAGCTTGCCGGTGTGATCGGTCGGGCTGGTTCCGCCAACGAGGGCGTAGGTGGCGGTACCTGTCAAGGGCAGCGTGGTCGGCCCGCTCTGGATGGGGGAGAGCAGGTAGTGATTGATGTTGCCGATCTGCACGCCTGTGTTGATCACGGCGCCCGTGACGCGATCGACGATGGCGAAGGCGCCCTTGTCGTAGCGGCCCCAGGAAATCCCGGTCGTCGGGTCAAAACCCGGTACCGCGGCAACGCCTGGGTCGAGAATGACCTGCGCGGCCCCCGTCGCGGTCGTTCCGGCGATGGTGATGGCGGGCATGGCCGGGATATCGCCGCTCGCGGGGGTGCCGCCCGGCACGATCGAAACCCTGGTCGAAGTGCTGTCGTTGGTATTGCAGCCGAAGCTCGAACACACGCCCGGCGATGCGATTCCGGTCACGACGAGGGTATTGCCGTCAAACTGCGTCACGCCGCCGCTCCCGTCGAAGCTCAGCCGTGCGGGATTGACCGCGGTGATGGCCACCCGGACAAGCGCCTCGTTATCGAATGAAGAAGCCGGAACGCTCGCCAGGATGCCGTTGCCGGCTGCGGGAATGCTCGCATTGGCGTCGAAGCCGGCAATGCTGCCGCGGGCGCGCAGCACTATCCTGTACTGGCCCAGCAGGTCCGGCGTGTACGGCGATGGCGCGAAAAAGTTGGGCGACGAAAAACCGACCACCCCGTTGACGTGCTCGTGTAACGGGGTAGTGAGGGACGTGGGGTCAGTGCCCGCGAAGGCGTAACCGAGTACTGCGCCATTCAGCAACTGGCCGGTCAACTGGCCGTGGATCTCGCCGAAAGCCTGCGAGGTAACGCTGTTTTCCGTCAGGCTGACCGACAGGTTGTTGTGGGTCAGCGCCCCGGTGGAACCCGCAAACGCCTGGAACCCCCCGCCGTCGTCCATGGCGATGTTGCTTCCGCTCGCATACCAAATGCGAGGAAAGGTCCCGCCGCCGGCAGTGTTCGGCGGCATCGTTATCTGGAGCGCGGCGCTGACCGACTGGGTGTTGAAATTGACGTCCAGAAGCGCGCTGTCCACGATCCCGGTGATGCCGTTCTGGTCGGTCGGCGAGGAAGCGGAAAAGGACGTGTAGAAGGCCGTTCCCGTCAGTACCGAGCTCGTGAATATCGGATAGGGCTGCGGGCCGGTGATCCATTGAAAACCGCCCAGCACGTTGACGGGCGCGCCGTTGTGGATTTGCGTATCGCTGACCGCAAACGTGGAGCCGTTGTTCACGGCCACATTCGCACCCGTATAGCGCCCGTACGAAATTCCGTTCGCAAGCGTGGTGACCGTAGACGCGAAGCTGGGCGTTCCGCTCACCGTCACGGATTCCAGATCGCCGAAGCTGCGCGTCCTCTTCGCCGAACTGAGGTTGCCGTTGGCGCCGTCGAAGAAAACGGCCGTGTCGATATCGCCCGCCTGTTCGACCCGCATGCTGTCGTTCGAGCCCAGGGCGCCGAAAACCAGGGCCGGCCCGCTATTCGCCGGTTCCGGCCAGTAGAAGAAGCTCGCAATCGCGTTCAGGCCGAGAACACCCGGCTGGGCGGAAATGGGGACCGTCGTGCCGGTGCTGCCGGTAAGCGTGCCGGTGGTGGTGTTGATGACGCTTCCTTCAGAAGTGGTGCCGGTCAGGGTTGTAGGGGTGGACGAAGCGGTGGACACCGTAGTCGTCGGCAGCGACGTGGCCGGCGCGGTGGCCGTGCCAAGCGCTGCATCCGGCGCGGCGCTGGAACGCACGGTGGTGTCTTCGGACGAAGACGAACCGGCTGAGCCCCCCGAGCCCCGCGAGGCGCCAGTCCCCTGCCCTCCGCCTTGAGTCTGCGGTCCAGGACCGGGGCGGCTGGTGGCCGCCTGGATCAGGAACGGCGGCGTCGGGATGCGTACCGGCGGCTGGTTCTGCAGCACCTGGACCGTCTGGCCGGGAAGGGTAATGACCGTCCCGAGGACCTGGCCGGCCGCACCGATGCCGGTCACGGCGTGCGAACCCTCGATGGTGTGGTTCAGGGTGCCGAGGTTCGGGGAAAAGTGGACCACGTTGCCGGAGCCGCGGATGCCGATGGTCGCCGTGGGCGTCACCATCTCGAAGTTCTCCTTCTTCACGCGACTGATTGCGCCGGTGAAGGCGCGCATGGTGCCGTTTACCAGGCTGAGGACCGCGTTCTCCTTGCCGTCGTTGCGCCCGCTGTACTGGTAGGTCTTGACGTCGAGTTCGGTGCTCGGGCGCACCGCGATATAGGCGCTGTCCACCATCCGGATCTGCGCGTTGGCGGCGGAGCCCGTGATCACCCGTTCGCCCTCGCTGATGATGTCGCCCTTCTTGACCGCGCGCACAGTGCCGTTTGCGGCACGCACGCGCACATCGCCCAGCACGAAATCGAAGGTGCCGGCGGTGGCCGCGGCGGCGATGTCGCTGAACGCCAGGGACAGGAGCACCGCGGACAGAAAGACCCTGCAAGCGCGCCCGAAGAGAGACAAGCGCAGAGACAAGCGCCTGCTGCCGGTCATGGAATTTCCGAGGTGAGTCATTTGAAGTCCCGCCGAATGTTGATGCTCAGTTCATCGCGCTTGTATTCGTAGAGCGAGATATTGGAGCGATTGTCGAAGTGGGCGGCTTGCGCGCGCAGGGTCCATTCTGGCGTGAAGCGCCAGTTCACGCCAAGGGCATAATCGAGGGTGCGGTCCTTTCCGTAGGCTTCGACCAGGGAGCGGGAAAACTGTGAATCGTCCCGGCGAGCGCTGTGGCCGGCGGTGGCGAACAAGTCCACCTGCTCCCGGACCGTGTACTGGCCGTACAGGCGCAGGCCGGTGATGGTCTTGCTGACGTCCGTCGTGGCGGCGGCGTTCTGCGGCCCGCGCGCCTTGTCACGGCTCTGGTAGGCGGCCGCAACCAGGACCGGCTTGCCGGCGGTATCCCAGGCCTTCACGAACTGGCCGCCAAAAATCGCCGAATTGATGTCCTGCGTGGAGCTGGTGGAAAACCGGGTCTGATTGAACTGCGCGAACAGCCCGGCCTGCATCCCGGGGGCCAGGGCGCGGCGCCATTCCGTGCTCAGACCCATCATGCTGCGATCGTTGGTCGTCTTGGTTCCGGTGGCGGGCGAAAGCGGCGCAGCGGCCTCCTGTTGAAAGCGCTGGGCCTGCAGGCCCAGGCGGACGAGGTCGCGCTCCATGGTGTAGGACAGCCCCGCGCGCGCATCCAGTTGCTGCGAGTTGAAGTCGTTGTCGCGCCAGTAGTTGCGCGCCTTGACGTCGGCCCCGGCATAGAGCCCGAGCCCGACCGCAACGTCCTGCAGCGGGCGCGCGTAGTCGACGCCGCCGCCGAGATAGCCGAAGGGCCCCTTGCGCAGGATGGAGTTGCCGGTCGGCAGCACGGCGGGAATCGCATACGCGGCGAGCACCGCGGTGCTGAAGTCGCCGCTCGTCACGGCCGTGATGTTGCTGTCGTGTCCGAGGCCGCCTTCGACGTAGAAGCTGAGGGCGGGCAGGTCCTTTTTCTTGCGCGCTGCGATCGCCTCCAGATACTTCTCGATCAGCGGCCTGACCGCTGCGGGCGGATTTTGCTGCAGCACGGTTTCGAACTCGTTCTTGGCCAGGTCGTCGCTGCCCATGGCGAACAGCGCGCGGCCGAGATCGAGCCGCGCCCCGGCGAAATTGGGATCGACCGCGAGGATGCGCTCGAACGCGATCGTCGCGCGGTCAAGCTTGCCCGAATCGAGCGCCGCGGTGCCAAGCGCGTAATCGAAGTCGATCTCGCCCGCGCGCTTCGGCTCCAGCGGCTCGAGCAAAGCGAAGGCTGCCGCCGGATTGCCCTGGCGCGTGAGCCCGTTGGCGCGGTCGACGATTTCGTCCGCGCGCGCGCCGGCCATACCGAGGCCGGCGGCGAGAAAAAGGGCCATGAGAATGAAGCGAGGCAAACTCGGCAACGTGACTCGGGTGATTTTCAAGCGGCTCTCCAACTGCGGTTTGGTCTTTTGGTCTTCTTGTACTCCCCGCTTCGGGCGGCGCCGGACGGTCGTAGCAAGCAGCTGGAATTATGCTTGGCGCCACCGGTATTCTCAAGCGGTTTGTGGCTAAACCGCCAATATCGAGCCGTATGGATTCAATCTGTGGCGTCGATGAAACAAACTATGCCGCCGGCAGACGGCGCGCGAGCGCAGCGAAGGGTCGCTTGCGCCTGACGCAACGGTCTGGCGCTGTCAGCGGCAAGGCGTCCAGTCCTCCGGCCGGTCCTCCAGCACCGAGCCCCTGACGAGCGGCGTGCCGTTGATCGATTGCGCATAGCGGCTGCCTTCGTCGATGCGAATGCGCACTGACTTCGGGAGTACCTCCACCACTTCGCCGCGGATCCACTCGCGTTCCGCGATCGCGACCAAAATCAGCCGGCAGACCTTGACGCCGGGTTTGGCGATGAATGCGCGGGCGGTGGTTTCGGCGACCGCACGCGCGAGCGCCTGGGTGGACTCCTCTGAGCGGGGCGCGGGCTGAGTGCAGGCCGCAGCGCTCAGCAGCACAGTAGCGGCAAGGGCATTGCGGCAAATGGCGTACCGAGGCATCCGGGGCGCCGATTTCCTAAAGATAGTAACATATATGTTACTATAATGCCGTAGGCCGGCTCGGTATGGCCGTCGCTGTTCCGGATGCTGCGTCATCTGCGTGTGTTCGGGATCCGTCCTGGGAGGCGTGATGATACGCGCGGCGCGCAGTATGGACGCAGGTTGGCGGGCGCTGATTGGCGTCGGTTTGCTGCGCTATCGGCCCCGCTATTCCGCCGGCCGTGAGTCTTCGCCGATCCGGCCGTACTCGTCGTCCAGCCGTACGATATCGTCCTCCCCGAGATAGCTTCCGGACTGCACTTCGACGATCAGGAGTTCTTTCTCCCCGGGGTTGTGCAGCCGGTGCTGCGCGCCGATCGGAATATAGGTCGATTGGTTCACCGACAAGTCGAAGGATTCATCGCCTCGCGTCACGCGGGCCATCCCGCTCACCACCACCCAGTGCTCGGCACGCTTGTGGTGGAGTTGCAGCGACAGCGCGCAACCCGGTTTCACCATCAATAGCTTGGCCTGGAAGTTTTCCCCGGCGCTGAGCGATTCGTAGTATCCCCAGGGACGGTACACCCGCCTGTGCATGAGGGCTTCGCTGCGCCGGCCGGACTGCAGCCGTTCGACGATTCCTTTCACCTCCTGCGATCTTGCGCGGTCCGCAACGAGCAGCGCGTCGTCGCTGTCCACCACGACCACGTCGCGCAGGCCGAGCACGCTGATGAATCTGCCGTCGCTTCGGACGTAGCAGTTTTCGCTCGCCTCGATATCGACATCGCCATGGGTCACGTTGCCGTGCCCGTCCTTCTCGCCGATCGCCCACAGCGTGCCCCAGGAGCCCACGTCCGTCCAGCCGATCTCCGCGGCCACGACGGCGCCCTCCGAGGTGCGCTCCATCACCGCGTAGTCGATCGACTCCGCGGGGCAGGCTTCGAAAGCCGCCTGGTCCAGCCTGATGAAATCCAGGTCCGGCTTCGCGGCCCGCCAGGCAGCGTGCGCCGCCTGTGCGATTTCCGGCGAGAAGTGCTGCAGTTCTTCAAGGAACCGCGCGGCGCGGAACAGGAACATGCCGCTGTTCCAGAAATGACGTCCATCGCGCACGAAATGCTCGGCGCGCCTGCGGTCCGGTTTTTCGGTAAACCGCGCAATTCTGAATGCGTCAGGATGACCCCCGACGGGCGCCCCGCGCTCGATATAGCCATAGCCCGTCTCCGCGGAGCGCGCCGGCATGCCGAAGGTGACGAGGGACCCTTCCGCGGCAAGCGCCTGCGCCGTTCCGATGGCGCGATGGAAGGCCGGGACATCCGCGATGCTGTGGTCGGCGGCAAGCACCAGCAATGTCGCCTCAGGATCTCTCGCAAGGGCCGAATGCGCGGCGACTGCGACGGCTGGTGCGGTATTGCGACTGACGGGCTCGAGGAGCATCGCGGCCGGCACGATGCCGCAGGCGCGCAACTGCTCCGCGGCGAGAAAGCGCTGCGCGCTGTTGCAGACCATGAGTGGTGCGGTGCAGGCCAGCCCGGCCAGCCGGCCGGCAGTCTGCTGCAGCAGACTTTGCTCGCCGACCAGGCTGTGGAACTGCTTCGGCAGGAGTTGGCGCGACACCGGCCACAGACGGGACCCGGCCCCGCCGCACAGGATCACCGGTACCAGCGTGGGGCTCATGGCGCTGTTGGGCAATTGGGTGCGGGGCACGGCATCGATTCCAGCATCCCCGGCTCAGAACTGCCAGGCCAGGTTCACGCCGGAGGGCGCGAGCGAGACGCGCGGGGCGCTGGAGGCGCGTTCGCGCGAAGACTGCCAGAACAGTTCTCCGAGGCCGTAGCCGAGCAGCGCGCTGCCCACGGTGTCCGAGACCCAGTGCTCGCGGCTGCCGATGCGCGCCAGGTTGGTGAGTGCCGCCGCGCCGTAGAGCCAGGGCGCGCCGTATTCCTTGGCATAGGGCGTCGCGACCGCCCAGGCGACGATCGTGTGCCGCGAGGGGAAGGAATCGCGGCTCGGCTCGGATGAGAACGGGCTGAAGCTGCGCGCGCCGGCGCCGGACTCCGGCCGCGCGCGGCCGAACGCGTACTTCAGCGCGGTGGCCGCGGCGAAAGCAGTGGCACCGGCTTCAGCCGCCGCGCTGGCGGTGCGCGCGCGATCCGGGTCGCTGCCATCCAGTGCGAGCAGGGCCGAGGCGGCGAGGCCGGTCCAGGGCAGCCAGTCGCCGAGCGTCACGCCGGTCTTCATCCAGCGGTTGTCCTTGTGGTCAGTGGCGAAGCGGAACGCGCGCTTGTCGAGCAGGCTGCTGGAGAGCACCGCGCCCGCCGTGATCAGCCCTGCCCTCGTCCAGTCGACCTCCAGCGCCCTGCTGCCGGCATGGCGGAAATCGTCTATGACGCGATTCACCTCGCGCGGCGGCTCGGTCACGAGAGAGAGCGCTGTTTTTGGCTCGATCTCCGTCTGCAGGTCGTTCAGACGAGCGAGCAGATCGGCCTGCTTCGCGCCCTGGTCGATGTAGTGCACGGCCACCGTTTCCGCAAATTCCTTCTGCGTGAGCTGGCCGTCGAGATAGCGCTGCAGCTTGAGCGCATCGGTGAACTCGTAGGTGACGAGCGGCTCGGTGCCGTCCGAGAAGGGGATGCGGATTTCGCGCGTCTCGAGCGGCGCGAGGCGCAGAGCCGTGCGCGCCGCGCGGCCGACCGCGCGGCTGACGGGCCGGACCTCGCTGTTCGAGAGCGCCAGGTTGAGCCGGTAAGCGGCATCGAAGTTGATCCGGATATTGCGGAACTCCTGGGCGTACAGCGCCTCCGTCAGGCGGTAGGAGAAGTCCTCGCGGGAGGTCCAGTCCTGGGCGCTGGCGCGGGGCGGCGAGCGCAGGTAGGGGGTGGGGCCCTGGGGCGTGGGCTGCCAGGCATAGCGCCGGTCGGATGCGATGATGGTGTCGTTCGGGGGCGGGGCGGATTTGTACCAGAGCGTACGGTCGTCCATGTGGCTGGTGACATCGTACAGCGGCGATTGCCGGTCAAGCTTCACACCGCCGTCTCGGGTGAGCGGTCGCCAGAGGAAGCTCGCGTTCAGGCTGCTACTCCGCGTCAGAATCGCATCGAACGGAACGCTCACGTAGACCCCCTTGTCGAAGGAGCCCTCGCCGAATTGGGCAGCCGTCACATTGGTCTTGGTGGCAAAGGCGCCAAGGGTGATACCGTTTTGGAAGGTGCGCGATAAATCAAGCGTTACGCCTACGTCGCGTGCGAGATACTTTCCAGCGCTTACGGTTGCCTTGATGTTCTGCCAACCCGTATCCCAATATAGAGTAGCGTGTCCGGTTACGGTACGATACTCGCGCAGTGCTAGATTCTGCTCGAACGCACGCTGTTGCACGGTGTTCACGTCTACCCCGAAGGCAGTGCCGCTGCCGAACCTGCGGAAGAGCCATTCCGCACCTACACCTGCGAACATCGGCTCCAGCAGGCCACCGTAAACGCTGTAGTATTGATTATTGGATAGTCTTCCAATGTGGGTGAGCTGGAAGTTCGGAACCTGCAGTTTCGAGGTTGTGAGGTACTCGCGAAGAAATGTTCGCACCCTAGGAAGTTGGCTGTCTCCTGTGGTCTTGAACTTGTTGTAGTTGTCCGTAAGCGCCAGCCACAGGGTTCCCTGCAACCATGTATCGTCGCGAATCCGCCATCGCACGCGCTCTACGGCTCCGATCTGAAACAGGATGAACCCGTCCGGCCCGCCCAATGTCTGGCGGTAGTCGAGCGACAGGCCAGATTCAAATCGCGGTCTCCGGTTTTCGTAGAGAGGCTTCCGGGACTCGGATCGGCTTGTTTGGACGGCGGGGCGCGTAATCAGAACCGGCCGCCGGTCTCCGGGTGCGAGCAGCGTAACTTTCGGGGCAAGCCAGGCATTCCGGTCGATGACATGCTCGACCATTTCCATACCCGACTCCCGGAAGACTAGGACGAAGCGGTCTACGTCTGAGGGTGCATCTCGATGAAGGACCAGCGCAATGCGATCGATTGGATCGTCCCAGTAGATTGCGGTAGGCCCATCGATAGTCACACGGAGATCACCTCCGCGCTGCCCGATCCGCGCCACATGCCATCGGGTCTGGCGAGCGATCTCGCCGCTGGTCGCGGCCCAGTCAGGCTGTCGCGCTGAGCGCTCGAAAGTCAGGGGCACGCGCGGTGGATCGCTCACTTTTGGCGTGTACAGGGCGTCCAGCTGATAGTGTAGGGCAAGGCCAATCGTTAAGCTATTGCCGCGCTCGACACCTAGTGTCAAATCCGCCCAGTTGGTCGCCCGGTAGACGACGCCGAAATTCCACGGAGTGCGCTGCACCCGGTTATTGAGTTGAGGCTCGTGCAGGTAATCGTTGCCGTCATACTCGAGTTTTAGAATTATCTTATCCCAAGGCGATTGATACTGAACGCCACCAAACAGCGCGGTTGGTCCGCTGAAGAATATGCCGGGGCTGAAGCTGCCGCCCTGGCCCACGACGTTCTCATTTCGCCGATCGTAGCGGGGAAGGATCCTTCCAAGCGGATTGCGAATATTCCCGCGTGCGCCAACGTAGCCCCATCCGAGACCCAGGCTCCAATCGAAATCGCCGGTCCGCTTGCTGGCCACTAGATACTCGCCTGAAAACAACCCGGTTCCAGATATATCTCGTCCGCCAACTGCCACCTGCGGGAGAAATGCCGATTCCTTCCAGAGCCGCAGCTTGACATCGAAGCTCTTATCCTTGTAGCCCTGATCCAGGCCCGGCGCATAGGGACGATTCGTGACGTTGATGTATCGGAACCCTGTCTCGAGCCAGTCAAACGGCTGGGCAACGACATTCTCGCGCGTATACGGTTCGGTTCTGCTCACGGTAAATGAAAAATGACCCGCGTCAGACATCCTGGCCGTGGGCGTCTGCAAAAGACCGACGCCACCCCAATCGCTCGAAGTCCAATCGTTGAATGAAGGCGCGCGCTGCTGCTTGAGAATCGGTGATCGCTCGGTGAATGTCAGGCCGGGCCCGTGCTCGGGGTCGGGTGCGGGCCCCTGGGTTGAAAGAAACTTGACGAGGCGCTCCGAGAATTGTTCCGCCCACCCGCTGCCGCGGGCGGGACCCCAGATCCATGCACCTGGTGCCGGCTCATCCTGAGATTCCTTGTTCCACGCGGCGGCGCCGAATCGCTGGACGCGTCCATCGGGCTGGATGATCCAGACCCAGTCGATTCCGGGCCCTTCCCGATCGCACTTTCTGAGGTAGGCAAGGGCCGCCGCACCGGGAGAATGCGCAACCGCGCAGCGATCTCCAGCCTCGGTCACCACAGTCACTGTAAGAGGGCGCGAGGGTAGAACAACGCGGTGATGGGGGAAAATAACCGGGTCTCGTTCGGGGTTCGCCTGAAGCCAGCGTGCGTCTGCGAACGCAACAGATACTCGGCCAGTCGGCGGCAGGTCCTTCAACCACGCCGCCAGCCGTTGTGCTGAAACTGGATCCAATCCAGGCAGGCGACTTGCCTTTGAAAGATCCTGCAAGAGACCATCGAGTAGTTGGTGCTGTGCTGCTTCCTCTTCGGGAATGCGCCAACTGAGGCCCATATGGTAGGCATCGGACCTCGGCGGCTGCTCCAGCAGCCAGTCGCTAAGACGCTTTGGCCCTGCTTGTGCAAAAACCACAAAAGGGAAAAAGAGCGCAAACGCCGCAACGATAAGCCAGGGCGCAAATAGCCGCGGCCTGTCAAGCGGGCGATTCATCGACCTGGAGAATTCGGGTTGGCGGGTTCGGGGGGCCAACGTTGCCAGGCAAAGCAGAAGTTCCACTCTAGGCATTGCTCCGCATAAACAACGGCGGCAGCCCCGAAATTCTTGGCGACGCCATAGCGGGCGGGGGGCAATGCGTTTTCTGGAATGAAGGCGCCCCGCAGCCAAGCTAATGGGGCGCGGTCCAAGGTATCGACGCGCTCCTCGAACCAAACGAGGCGAGTCGGATCGAGTCCCTGCAATTTTGTATTCCCGGGAGGAGCAATTGCGTGGAGGGTGACTTCGTCACGAACATTGACGCGGTATCCCGGCATTACGTCGCGGACCCGGGTCCAGCGTAACGGCAAGCTCCGCTCGGTCAGGGCACCCCAGTCTGGCATGGAAGGGATCGATACATTGCGCCATTCCTGTGGCATTCCCACCGCCGATACCAAGCGGCCGTTTTGCAGACGAAGGGCCTCGCGCTCGCCGCTGTACCAGACTTCGACAGGAACACCTTCGGCACCGGCGTCGACGTATCCGAGGACAAGCAGGGCCTCCCGTCCCTCAGTGGTAGTAACTCGGAGGTAGCGATAGTTTGAATTGAGCGCAGTCTTGTCAATTTTGGAATCGCGAAAAATAGCGGAGCGCGCCGTCTGGAAGACAGCCTCGGATTCAGTGGAACAGCCGTCCAAGAAGGACGTTAAAACTGACAAAGCGACGCTGGCAAATAGGCGTGACACAAGAAGGCGTGACACAAGCACCTGTCGCTCACGCCGCCGCGTTAGGGGGGCAGTCTGCAAGCAAGATGTGCTGAGAAAACTTGCGCGGAATCGTCGTCCCCCATTCCCAGGGAACAAACCCATTCAAACAAAAAAGCCCTGGCTGACGCCAAGGCTCCTTCAGAGGCCTATGAGTAGCTGGACGGACTAGCGCGACGAAGTGGTGGTGGTCGTGGTGGTGGTCGTGGTAGCCGTGTTGTCATTGGACGCAGCGGCAATAGCCACCACCGCTGCAACGGCCACCGCAATCCCTATTGCGGCACCAACACCGATTCCGCCAGCGCCTGCGGCCGAAGCAGACCCCGCGCCCGCACCGCCGCCCTGGCCAGGCTGTTGCTGTGCAACAACAGGACTAGAAAGCATCGCAGCTGCTACCGCTATTACGATCCACTGTTTACGCATCACAATCTCCTTAATAAACAAATAATTATCTGAAACAAATTCCTCTTGAACCTATCATAAGCGAGTAATAGATCTTCCGTCAAGCAAACATGCCACAGTGTTGTCCAAATTCGGTAGGAACGCGGTCATATGTCTTGGCCGAACCTATCTGACTGCGATGCAAGGCCGGAATCCAGTCGTCCACCTGTTTCCGTGTCGAAGTCACAAATAATTTAGTAGTAGATTGGGTCCGCATATGGAAGCCTGTTTCGGTAATTTGTCACAAACTGATGCAGGGGAAGCTACTTTTCGTTCAGGCAAGAAAGCCTTCCACTCGCCTGAACCTAACGACCGACCTTGAGAATCTGGCCGGCATTTCCGACGAGGAACTCCTGGGTACGGAGCATATGCCGTTCTGACTAATTTGCTTCGCGTTGCCGGCAGTGGGTCGCAATCGTGCGCTCCCGGTGCCATTCCTCGGCCATTGGTGTATTGGCAAACTCGTCGAATGAAGGGGCTCCAAGAGTCCAATGCAGTAATTTGGCGCACTGACTTTCTCCGAATTCGTCGGGTAGCCAGTTCCATGCAGCAGGAAGCTCTCCAATCAAGTCGTCCTCCAGCCAGGAAAATCTGTGTAGTTGCGCTCCCGAGGCGCCACTTACTAAACCTGGCGTTAGTTGGCGATTAGCGGGATGGGCACAATTCCAAAGGATGACGCTGGACCAATTCTTTCTGGGATAATTCTCGTTCTTCGCGCCAAGATACTTGATCTTCATTTTAGTTTCATAAGCGTGTTTCACCACCATGACCGCTTTCCCCATGTCCCGCAGCGACCATAGTTGGGCGATATCTTCTCGAACCAACATGTCACCATCTATGTAGATCGCCCATCCCTCAAACCCCATGAGGGATGGAACGAGAAATCTACTATAGATAAATTCATTGCTGCCGTCTGTGTGAGACTCCACGTACCCCTCAAGCGTATTCAGGGAAAGCGGCGTGAAGCTGAGCGGAAGAGATGACTTACGCAGCGCACTGCTTATGCACACGTGAAAAACGATCGCCTCCTTTGGATCATAGCCGACAAAGATAGGGATCACTGAGAACCTGCCTTTACTGCATATCTCAAGAACACTGTCATTCCTATTCGTTCATATGGAGGTGGGAATGCAATCGAGCTCCTCGGTAGCTCTCGACCGCGAGTCTATCCGACAGTAAATAGCCCGGTTCAAGTACGCCAACAAAATACGTGCATGAGGCTCCGTCGATTGCAATGGGATTTTTTTTCAGAAAATAATCAAGGTATTTCAACCAAAAGAAGGTGAGTCTAACTACCGCCCTAATAGCGTTGCGTGTGCCATTCGTCGGGCCAAAACATACTGCAAGATTCTCCAGGGCCCAGGTTAGAGAAGTCGCTGGTCCAGCAATCAGACCGCTGTCGAGCTCCCTAAACTGCCTGAAAAGAAGACGATGCCCGCTTAAGGTGAATCGAGTGAAGTCATACGCACCTTCGTGAACTTGTTGCATGAAGGGAAACTCAGAGTAGATCAAACCTTCCGCGCTCGTTACTCGAGTAATCTCGTCAGCCGCAAGGTTGGGCCTAAGTACATGCTCAAGGACGGCGGTCGTAATCACGGCGTCAAATACGCCGCTTCTGAACGGAAGAGTGTGCGCATCGCAGTACAGATCGGCGTCAGCATTCGAATCCACGTCACAATAGATCATACGCGTACTCTTGCTTCTCTTCATGAACTGATCCAGCCATGCGCGCTGCTTGCCGCAGCCAACCACGAGGACATTTCTAACTCTTTCCGGTGCCCTTTCGGACAGGCGCGCACAAAGGAACGCAAGGTTGCGACGGTAACTGAGGTTTACTGAAGGGCTTGGAATTAGTGAGGCAACTCCCCCGACGCGCCGCTCACGCGGGCCCGAATGGCCAATATAGGCATGTGGAGGAAATAGCTCGTTGTCTTGCCTGAAGAGAATCGGTCTTCCGAATTCAATTGCGAAGGTACAACGGCAAGCGCGACATACGAGGTCATCACACTTGACGGACAACCCGAGTCCTCCCTTCTTACATTCAGGGCATTGGAGAAGATCGATAAAGTCCATCATCGGGTGCCGCTGCAGGAAGCAGGAACGACCGCGGGAACCATGCTATCTGGACAACACTGATTCGAAAAGTGCATCCCACCGCGCAAGTAGCTGCTGCTCATCGTGATTCGCTTCCACAAATGCTCTTCCGCGAGATCCGGCCTCCTGACGCGCGTGTTCGTCCGAAATGTATCTGGTTAGTGTCTCTTTCCACTCAATTGGTGTGGAGCATGCCATCGCTAGGTTAGCGCTCGACATGGTCCTGGCATATGCTGGTGTTGCTGACACAACTACCGGAAGTCCCAAGCGCCAAAGCAAAAGCAGCTTGTTCTCCGGTTTTCCGGCGGCGAATGGGTTTTCTAGGGGTACCGGTATTAGCGCCATATCGCAGGAAATGAGTATGGCGGGACAGGTCTTCTCGTTCCATTGGTAAAGGTAGATCGGGTCGAAAATACCCTGTACCTCATCGATCATACTTCGGGGCCCGAATCGATTCATATGTTGCCGGTACCGAAGCGCCGTTATCAGATGAAGGGCGATCGGGCGATTGGCTGCAATTTCCCCCAGAATGCCCCCAAGTTCCCGGAAAAAGGATACGTTGTGGGGCATGCCTTCCCACACCAGATTGAATACTTCGCCAGCCTTATAGTCGCGTTTAAGTCCGTTGTACATCGTGTGGACGTCCAGAATGGTGTGAACGTTCGGACATAACCGAATTAGCTGTAGACGCTGTTCTTCGGTGCTGCAGATAACCGCATCCGAGCGGCGGCACATTTCCTCCAGCGCGGTCCAGTGGTTCAGTCGTAGCCGCCGATTTTTCCCCGTAACGTACCGGGCAAGACCTCGCAAGAGCGCTTTAGGGCTAGTACGAGGCTCCGCGAGATATGAATCGACAAAATCGAATATCACCTTTCCTTTCTCATACTCGGCCCATACGCTAAGATCACCTGCCTCCGAGACCACGACAACATCATAGCGTCTAGTCGGGTCGGCTATTTCAAAGCGAACGCCGCGCTTGCGGGCGTAATGGCAGAAGCGACGTTTGTCACCGGGGCCTTCGAGTTCCTCGCTTAGGGGCACGTAGCCGACACGAAGTTTTTGAAAGTCGTTCAAAGTGGCTCCGCTACTACTTCCTGGTGGGACGGCGAATAAGCAGTACGTATCCGTACAGTGTTTCTAGCGCTCTTGCGGGGGAGCGCTGGATGAGCGCGCGTACCAGCCTCGCGACCAACTCCAACGTAAACGTGCCAATCAGGAGACATGTGGCGGTAGCGTACGAAAAATGCTTGTATGCATAGAGTAGTCGACTGTGAAGCGCATATGCCAAGCGCTGAGCCTTCACCTGCTCGGAAGTCCCTCCTCCCTTGTGGTAAGCCTGGGCGCCTGCGAAGTAAAGAGATTTCCAGCCGGCTTTTCGTGCGCGCACGGAAAGGTCCAGATCCTCTTGGTACACGAAGAAGCGTTCGTCGAATCCCGTCAAAGCTTCAAACAGGTCTCGCCTTATCAGATAGAAGGCACCCATGACATGATCGACTTCGCGCGTCTCGCTGTGATCCCAGTCACTCATGAATAGGCCGTGAAACAGGTTAGGGAACAGGGCACTCAATCCGAGCATTTGAATTACAAGCCGTGTAGGTGTGGGAAATCGAGCGCAGGTGCGGCTGACATTCCCTTTGCTATCGAGCAACTGAATACCGACAATGCCGACCTTGATGGAGGCTCCTTGTGCCAAGCATTCGACGGCCCTTGGAAGTGAATCGGACAGTAGTTTCGCGTCTGGATTAAGAAAGAGAAGGAAGTCCGCCTTACTTTGCCCCGCACCTTGATTGCATGCGGCACCGAAGCCCCGGTTGCTGTTATTCCGAATTACTAACAGGGGTATCTGGAGCGACGCAACGCCCTCTACGGAGCCATCCTCGGATGCATTGTCCACTACGACAATCCGGCCCCACTCGATGCCATGGGTGTCCGATCGCTCGATCGCCTCTAGGCAGTCCTTGAGCTGCGGCCCAGCATTCCAGTTGACGATGATGATGTCGACAGCGCTCATGGAGGGAGCATTTTTAGAATGACCACGTCTACGCTGGCTTCAGCCCGGCACCTTGAACAGGCGTCGCCTGAGCCTTCCCTCCGATCGGCCAACTCACAAGATAGGCATTTATCGCGCAAAGCGGAAAGAACAAAGTCCAGAGGTAATCGAATTTCTGCAGGTACGGATTGGTCGCATTCGCAATCAGAAACCCGGCTAAGCCAGTCATGAACGGAACAAGCACCGCGGCAGCCTGGGGGGTTGCTCTTACTATCATGACCCCTCTCGCGAAGAGCCACGTAATCATCGACCCGTAAAACAAGACGCCAATCAATCCGGTCTGGAATAGGAGTGCGACGTATGTGAGCTCATAGGTCCAGGGAAGTTCTGAATCCCGAACGCTCGCGGTCGTGAACGATCCAAGGCCCGATCCGAGCAAAGGATGGTGCTGCCAAGCGGCAAGCAAAGCATAGAATTGCTCCTGGCGAGCATTCGCTGAGACGTTTGTGCTGTCCGAAAATTCGAAGCCGACAATGAAATCGACCCAAAGGGTACCGTAGTCGATTGCGAATACCGATAGCGCAACAACCATGGCGCCCGCTAGAGGGAGGAACTGCCTTAAAGTCTTGTTCATTCCCACTTTAAGGCCGGAAAATTTAACCAGGCAAAATGCGATTACCGGGGATAGGGCCGCGCTCACCCAGAAGCCGCGCCGCCCCGCCACGATCAACACGACGATGGAAAGCAAGAACGAAATCCACATGACGGTCCGCCATGCCTTCCCCTTGAACGGATTGTATTCAGATGGAAGCATTACTAAACCAAATAGAAATGAGACGGCATAAATCACTGTAGCCGTGTTGAGCGTTCCTACTTCCAGGATACCTTCACCCGCGCTGAAGCCGCCAGACTCGCCGATAAACGATGAAATAGGTATTAGTGCAAAACCTATGGCTTCCAGGGCAAGCAGTACTGTCAGAGTGCAGGCGAAAAGAGTACCCACGAGGATCGTGCGCATTACCCAAACATAGTTCTCCGGCCGCCGTAACAAGCCGGCAATATACAAATACAGCAACGGCCAAGCGACATACACGGTGCCCACACGAAACGCTCCTGGAGCCCCATGGATTGCGCCAAGCGTCATGAAAAATAACGATGCGGTGACAAAAAGCAGGACCCAGGCAAATAGCTCTTGGCTTATTTGCCAACCATCTAGTGCTGCATGCGCGAGTGCTGCAATGACGATAACGAGGAGTAACAGGCCACGGGCGGTTGTGTACGCCGTTGGCACAACCAACATCAGGAAGAAGAAAAATATCCCCATTGCAAAGAGGCATGAGCTGAAGTACTTCATTGACGATCTACGTTTAACTCGCCGGCGGGGCGTTAGTAGGGGTGGCTCTCGCTAGTGCTGCGTAAATCGCTGGAGCCGCGCGGCCCACATTTACGAAGTACTCAGCAACGTACCTGTTCTGATCCGCAATGACTTGTCTCATGTGGTCCGTGTCCTGCAACAGCTTATGCACGCCAGCCACGAGCCCCTCTCCAGTTGCGACTCGCGTTGCCCCGCCCCCAATGGAGTAGTCGACCACTTCGGCCCCTTCGGGAACCAGTTGAAACACGGGAATATTGAAGAGCATGGCCTCCAGGATGACGGTTGAGTAGAAGGAACAGGCTATATCCGCTTCTGACATCACCTGGGCCAGGTCCGTTTCCGGGCCGTAAAACCTGACCGCAGACCAGTTTTCCCCCAGCGCGTCTGCCCAATTTTCGCTCCGGTCAACGGGGTGCAGCTTGATCCTGAAATCTATTCCGCGAACGGAAACTGCCTTGACAGCTTCCCGGCGCACCTTCTCCATAATTGCACTTGAAGTACTGACTCCAGGCGGTTGCGAGAAGAACAGAAAAACCGGCTTGCGTACTTCTGAATAGGGCTTGTGGTGCTTGTGGATTACCGTGTCATCCAAACGAGGTGACCCGGTTAACGAAATCTCGCTTCTCACACCATGATCTCTTAGCCATTTTGCAAAACGTTCCCCCCAAACTAGATATGTATCCACGTAGACGGGAAGATGCTGCGGCACGAACGCGCCGTGCTGTAGTGCCGCGGTGGCAAGGCCTGCAAGGCGGCACTCCTGAATTACTGTTGCGGCGAGCAGAAGCCTCTCCGAAATAACCACCGTAATTGCGAGCCTGACGTGATTTCTGATCCACAGAAAGACCCTTTCGTAAATTGCCTTTCGGAGAAGAAACTGTGGGGCAGTCGACCAGGCTCGTTTTGCGAGCCGAGCAACAGACAGATACTCTGCGAGCTGCTGGAACGGACTTAGCGGACCCACGAAGAATCTGTCCATGTTAAGAACGTCCACATCCGGCATCGAGTGGATCGCCGCTTTGAATTCGCTATTTCCAGCGATGAAATCGCGCGTCAGGACCAGTACAGAGGTACCTGTTGGTTTATGCCTGAGCAATGGGAGAAAGCTGCTGAGGCCTCCGGGTCCCGTCTGATCAACCACGAAGCATACGTCGTACGAGGTGCGCCGATTCGACGTTGCGGGACCCTGGGCAAGCATGTACCTAAGCCAGAAATATGGAAGCTTGGCGAGTTCCTTGGCAGAAAGGCCATTGCTGGCATGGTTAGCATGCGCATAGATTTCGTACATGTAAGGAGAAAGACGATGATCTTTGTAGAGTCGAAAGAACTCCGTCCAGTCAAGATAACTCTCAGACTTTGCCACTCCGTAATATTCCGCCAATGCCTGTTATGGTTTCCAAAGAGACGCGCAACGAATCAAAGTTGGACCAGCTACTCTTTCGATATGCCTCTCTCTTTGCCTAGATACGGAATGCCGCTTGCCGCGCGAGAGAGGAGAGCCGCTGAATGCGGATCTCCTCTCGCTCTTCTGTATGCCTCCCGGAGGAACACAAATATGATGAGCAAGAAACCGGCACTTAGAGCAGCCAAGATAGCTATCAGCGAGCGGACGGGTTTCGATTTTCGCTCCGGGGGGAGCGCTACATCGACGACCTGAATCAATGCGCCCTCCCGTGCTTCATCCAACCGGGCCATTTCGTATTGCTTAACCATAAGCTCGAAAAGCGTCTCCTGATACTTGAAATCGCGATAACGATTGAGGTAGTCCGAAGACTGGGAATTCCCGCTCGGCCGGCCGTGCTCCACGCGTGATAGCTCGGCCTTAAGCGACATTAATTCCAATTGAGCAAGGCGAAGCTCTGGACTGGTCTCGGTGAGATATCCACGCATCATGGACATCCTGACCTCCTGTGCTGTCACTTGAGCCCTTAGTTGCGCGATGCCGGCAACGAGTGTCTGGGGTAAGGATTTGATCAGAGCTTCGCTCGCACCGGTCTCTCTCAGGGAGGCTTCTGCTCTCTTAAGGCCTTCCTGCGCCTGTTGGATCTGACCTTGAAAAAAGGCTCTTCTTTGCTGCGCCTCCGTCACCGCCAGGCGGGAAGTAATCGCCGACAATTCCTCGGCAAACGCGTTGGCAATCGCTGCTGCGCGCTTAGCGTCGGTATCGTCGACTTCAAGCATGATGAGGCCGTCCTTTCCGGTCTTGATCGTCGTGGACTCCTCCAGCTGCTTGCGGGCATCGACGCGATACTTCAAATCATAGACGTGTAGCAGATCGAAGCGGTCAATGATCCGATCGGAAACACTTCGGCTCCTGATCAAGCCTATGTACATGTCGGTTGGCGTCTTGAGGTTGACACCCATTCCGACGAGCCCTGCAACCGCTCCAAGTTGGGCAGCCAAGGCGCTAGCGGAATTCTGTTGCTGCGGGGGAAGTAGTCTCGTAGTTGCCGTGAACACTGGCGTGAGGATGAATGCATAACCTAATGCAACGAGGCCAAAAAGTACTGGACCGAACACGAGCAGACGCAGATTCTCGGCGAGCAGTACAAGAAGGCCCAGAGGGGTAATGCCGACGTTCGGATCGGGTTCACTGACGTTTGGCATGCAGACACTCTGACTCGGCAAATGTCTGGGAATTATAAAGGCGGAGAAGGCGGCTGAATTCTCCGCGGAATTTCACGGCGAGTCTCAATGCAGCCGAATCCTATTCTGTTCCCCGTGGTTGGTACAATGGCATATTAAATCTGATCGCCTGGCGCCACCGAGTGCTAAATGGAGATCTTGCCGATTGCCCGAGCGTTTCGCCTCAAGGCAGAACCAGTTACCAGTTGGGTGAGCGTATTGCCAGTGGGAAGAATAAAACAGTGTCTCTCCGGCATGATGGCGAAGCACTTTCGGCTGTTTCTTGCCTTGTCCAAAGGCGCGGGAATGGTTCGATCGCTTTTCCCCGAGCAGGCGCCGCCGGTCGATTTGGTGTTTGTCGTCCCGGAGTACGTTCGCGGCTGGATACTGGAAGGAATCGCAAAGGAAATTGCCCGGTATTTTCCCGGCACCTGCAGGTTCCACTATTCGGTTCGCGCGCTGCCGAATGCTAAAGCGTATTTTTTTGTTCACTACGGCACGCTCGCGGGTGCCTACAAGCTAAACCCCGTTCTCTGGCGCCGCAGGGTATTTGTATATTACACGCACCCGCGCGATGACCTTGGCATCGACCAACGGGAACTCTTGTACCTGCTCAACCAGATCGACCGCGTCTTCTGCATGGGCAGCCTCTTCGTCGCGTTTCTGCAGAGCCAGGGCATCGATGCGGGGCGGGCCGTTTACGTGCTGGGCGGGGCCGATCCGGGCGTATTTCTGCCCAGGGAACGCGGTGGCGGAAAGGTCGGTTTCTGCACCGCGTTTTATGCGAGAAAATCACCGGACAAAATTCTGGGCATAGTGAAAGCGATGCCTCATAGGAACTTCCTGTTGATCGGGCGCGATTGGAATCGGTATGAGCGATTCAGCGAGTTGGTGTCCCTGCCGAATTTCGAGTACGTCGAGGCTCCCTACGATGAATACCCCCAACTCTATCGACAGATGGATGTGTTTGTATCGGTCTCGCGATTGGAGGGCGGCCCGATCCCTCTCCTAGAAGCGATGATGTGCAACGTTGTCCCAGTGGCGAGCCGCACTGGATTTGCTCCTGACATAATCCAGCACGGCGAAAACGGATTTCTCTTCGACGTGAACGAAGGCGTTCCGGCAATTTGCAGGCTTATCGATGAGGCGATGGCTCTGCAAGCAAACGTGCGAGAGACGGCGGAGAATTACAGTTGGAGAAATTTTGCCGGGCAGGTTAGCGCACTCATGGGCTTTAAGACAGGGCCGGCGCCAGGAACCAAGCAATTGATAGTAGTATGAAGCGCAGCGTCTTTATCCAGGCAAACGACAAACAACTGCTCGCTGCGAGGGTGGCGGCATATGCGGTGCGCCGGAATAGTCGCGGTTCCGAAGAATTCGATGTTCAGTTCGTCCGCGTCGAGGACTTTCCGTCTCTCTACGGAAGAGCCGGCGAACGGTATCTCCGAGAAGGCAAACCGGCAATATGGAGCAATGACGATTTGCAGTCATTCACGCCGACGCGTTTCCTGCCGCCGCAGCTCATGGGCTTCGAGGGCCGTGCTGTCGTTATCGACCCTGATGTGTTCGCGATTGCGGATATCATGCAGCTATTCGAACTGGACACGCGAGGTAAAGCAATCCTGTGCCGGCGGATCGTCCCTGCCGGGGGTGGCCCGCCTTACTGGGCGACGAGCGTAATGGTTCTCGACTGCGCGAAACTGGGCCATTGGCGGTGGGATGAGAGCATAGAAGAAATGTTTGCGTTCAGGCGGGACTACCGGGACTGGATGTCCTTGAAGCTGGAACAGCAGGAAACTATCGGGGTTCTCGCAGACGAGTGGAACCATTACGATATTCTCACCAAGGAAACGAAGATTCTCCATAACACCGGTCGCCTTACTCAGCCATGGAAAACCGGCTTGCCGATAGATTTCTCGGAAATGAAGAATAGTGGGGCACCGATGGAAGGCAGTTGGAAAGTGCTTGCACGTGCGCTGCTTCGGCGCTTGAAATGTGCGGCCAGAGGAGATCGCTATTTCCCTGACGGCTACTATCAACCGCATCCTGATCCGAAGCAGGAGGAGCATTTCATCTCGCTCCTCAGGGAATGTGTCCGCAATGGAAGTATTGGCGTCGAAGAAATTCGGCGCGAAATGGCTAAGAAGCATCTCCGCAGGGATTTGTTGGAGCTACTGAACGCCTAGCGCTGCTTGGTTGGTTTTAGGGGTATTTTGAAAATTTTGAGAAGAGATCTTGCGCCCGGTATCTGAGCTTTACGGCCGACATTCCGGGGAAGACATCTATGTCGTGGGAACCGGGGCGAGCCTCAGAGTCTTTCCGATGTCTTTCCTTGAAGGAAAGATCACCATTGGCCTCAATATGGCGTGGCGCAGTGCGCCGATTCGTTATGGATTGACAATCCACCCGGACCTTAATGTGCCCGAATTCATGGGTGAAACTCGTCCGGAGATCACCTGGGTGACTCCTTCCGAAAAGACCAGGGCCTTGGTTACAACCGAGCAGTTTGCATATGCTGACGACAATTTCTTCTACTTCGATTACCAAGGTCGAGTCAATACGCAACCTCCAGATGAGCCAAACGACTCAGGGCGAATCATCGATTGGGTTCGCGAACCATCTGGCGATAGTCTTTACGTATGGTCTTCGATAGCACAGACGGGAGCCAACCTTGCGGCGAATTTGGGCGCCCGAAACGTGATTCTGGTCGGCTGCGACAACGGTCCAATGGGCGGTAACGACCATGCCGACGGCCAGCACACGAGGTGGAAAGGATCGAGTCCATACCATCGATATGAGCAATACTACGAAGGCATGGCAGAAGTTCGGGGAGTGCTGCGCGAACGCGGGATCAACGTCTTTAGCCTACAGCCATTCCTCGGTGTAGCGCACTTGGATAGGGACTTCGAACGATTGTGCAAGGAATTAGGACGTCCCGTACTCCTCGAGAGCGTCGACATTTCTCCGAAGATCACGCTCAGGGAGAGAGTTGTCAGCTACGTTAAGCGTAAATTCATGCCTGCAAAGATCATGTGATATCGGTTCGCGGGTCGGTGCGGAAAGAGATGCGTATTTCAGGCCTTGGCGTATTCGGTTACCGCGCGACCGATGGTCTGAGGCCAGGTTCCCACATGGTAAGAGACACGCTATGGAAGCGAAACTGCGCCAGATGTCCGGTTCTCAATCAGCTCCAGTAAGTAGTCTTAAGGAGTCCTACCAGGCAAGGGGAATGAATCCCTCTCGGCTGGAGGCCGTTCTGAAATATGCGGGACGCTCAATCTTGGACGTGGGGTGCGGGAGCGGGGCGTATGTGCTTCATTTGCGCGACAGGTACGAGATTCGCGGCGTGGATTTTCGGCGCTACGATACGTGGAGCTCGGCACCGGAACTGTTCTCGCTGTCGGGAGCAGACCACCTAGAACTTCCCGACAGCAGCGTCGATACTGTTCTTTCGTTTGAAACTCTGGAGCACCTTGATCATCCAGGCCGTGCATTGAAGGAGTATTACCGCGTCTGCAGGAGAAACTTGATCCTTACAGTACCTAACTGCGATACCAGCGACGGCATGCGTAGGAGTGGCCTCGCATATTTTCATTGGACAGATAGGACGCACGTCCAGTTCTTTACCTTGGAATCTACTGTGGAGTTGGCAAGTTCAGCCGGATTCAAGATAGCAAAGGCGGTGCACATCAATGAAATCACGCTCATGCCCCTGATTTTGGAGATGCTGGGGATGGGGCCAGGAACGCTTTCAGCTCGCATTGCGCAGCGGCTGGTTCGTCCACTTCCTTGGCCAAGGCGACCCTATTGCATGACGACATTGGTAGTTGCGGAAAAGTGAACGCAGTTGATGCGTGCAGGTAAGCGCGAATGTCGAAGATAGTGCCTGGCGAGTCATTTCAATTCAGGCCGATCAAGCGCGGGTAATCGGGACTTCAACGAGCGTGATACGCAATGCATACGAGCGGCTTCGTTACTTATTGTCTTATGCGAGGTTCGTTACATCCAGCCAAGGTCGTAAGCTGCCGGACTACGACCTTGCCTTCATAGTCCCTGAAGAGGCACGTGGCTGGATTTTAGAGGCGACTTGCAAGGAAATCGCAGCGCATATCGACCTCAAGTATGGCTTCCATTATTCACTCCGAGATGCTCCTTCATCCAAGGCGTATTTCCTCTGTCACTACGCGTTGCTGCCGAATTTTCTGAAATGTAATCCGAAGGCCTGGGGAGCAAAGGTGCTGGTGTTCTATACGCATCCGCGGCCGCTCTCTTCGTCGGAATCCGAGCTGGTTTTCGCACTAAATCACGTTGCTAAGGTCATATTCATGTGTTCGGAACCCATGCGCATGCTGCGGGCTCGCGGACTTTCCGTTGCCAAAAGCATCTGCATTCCAGGAGCTGCGGACCCCAACCTATTTATCGCGCACGCACGCGGAGGGGGCGTGGTCGGCTTTTCGTCGGCCTATTACGAGCGCAAAGATCCAGACCGTATTCTGAGAATTGTTAAAGCTATGCCGCATCGATCGTTCCTGCTAATAGGCAAGAATTGGCCGAAGTACCCTCGGTTCCACGAGTTGGCGAAGTCACCCAACTTCGTTTACGTGGAGGCACCTTATCGGGACTACCCGACGTACTACGCGCAAATGGATGTGTTCGTCTCGCCGGCGAAACTCGAGGGAGGGCCGATACCCCTGATAGAGTCTATGATGTGCAACGTCGTGCCCGTAGCGAGTCGAACAGGTTTTGCTCCGGACATTATCAGCCACGGCGAGAATGGCTTTTTGTTTGATACTGACGCTCCGGATGAGGAGATCTGTCAATTGATCGAACAGGCCTATCGTTTGGAAACTGATATTCGTGAAACGGTCGTCCACTTCAGCTGGAAGAACTTTGCAAGAGATATTCAGGCGCTGTTGGTGGCTTAGCTTCGGACATCTTGCTTGTTCTCCTGCGCCGCCAGGTGTTGAGTACTTGGGGTAGCCTCGCTGCTCAAGGCGTCTGTGCGAACGACCTTCCAAATTCGAGGTTGGTAAAACAGACACTGGCTCATGTTTACGCTCTCGGCAATTCTGAATCGAAATGCCTCGAGAGCATCCAGAATGAAATTCTGCCCACGGGCGATGCTCAGTTTCGCTACATAGTGCCCCGGTCGCAGACCAAAATGCGGGAGTTCAATCCGAATCTCGCTGGTACCATAGTTGAAGTCAATCGCCTCTCGATCGGTGTGGTTGCTAAGCCGCAGCATCCAATCCCCTTTTTCGGCCAGCTCCCTGATCAGCAAAGTCACGACAGCATCGGGAATGCTCTCATGCGCCGTGCAGGCTATGCAAAGGAAAGCTCTCTGTCCGCACAATGGTGCCTGAGTCGGCTGCAGAAAGGCATCTCTAAAGAAGACCGCGGTGATGTCGAGTCCCTGACTTTCGTGTGGGGATCTGGCAGAGCGCTCCAGCGAGTCCGTGGCGATGCTCGTAGTCGCTGTAGCTTCCGTCATATCGCGTTCATATCGATCCATGACCTCGGACGCGGGTCCTGAGGCAATCATGCTCCCTTGCCGGAGGTAAATCGCCGAGTCACAGTTTGAGAGAATGGATTGCGGATTGTGCGAAACCAGGACAATCGCTGTTCCCTGTTCGCGCAGGCTAGCTAGCTTTCGGTAGCATTTGTTGCGAAACTTGAAATCGCCCACAGCCAAGACCTCATCCACAAGAAGTATGTCCGGAGATGTATGAATCGCACAGGAAAATCCCAACCGAGCAGCCATTCCTGAACTGTACGTTTGCACTGGTGAATCGATAGCCTCACCAATCTCCGCAAAGTCGACGACTTCATCGAAGCGACTCTCGATCATGTCGGAAGAGAGGCCTAAAATCGACATGTTGACCCTGATGTTTTCTCTCCCCGTCAGGATTGGACTAAAGCCTGCGCCGAGCGCGATCAGTGGTGCCAGGCGCCCACGCACTCGAACTTGTCCAGCGTTGGGTTTTATGAGGCCACTGATAATGCGGAGGAGCGTCGTCTTTCCGGCTCCATTTGCCCCCACTAATCCGAGTGTCTCACCTCGATGCAGCTGGAAATCTATCGCGGTTAACGCCCAAAACTCGTGTGGTCTTAGGTGAGCGGTTGTGGGAAGACGAAACAGGTCAGCCAAAATGTCCTGAACCCCATAGGCAAGTGATCGACCCAGAGAGCGACAGAACTTCTTGGAGACCTTCTCCACGGATAACGCCGAAGATATATCCATGTTCTAAGAGCTAAGTCTCTCAATTACATGAGGCATAGACAGGCGAAACAGAATCCAAGTGAGGAATAGACCCACTAAAGTAATTCCGGCTACGATGAACAGACTAAACGGATCAGACACCGTCCCTGTTGTTGCCAACTCACGTGTGCCAACGAGGAGAGGGGTTACAGGATTTAGCTTCACGAGGGTGCTAAATGTGCCTGTCGAGGGCATCGGATAAACAACTGGGGTCAAGAACAGCCACAAACCAGTAAAAAGCGTCAGGCCTCGAGATATGTCCTGGTAGAGCATTCCAATTGGGCAGATCAGAATACCGAGAAAAGTCCCGAGAAGAATCAACATCAGTAGCGCAACTGGAGCCAAAACTATGCCAGACGTTACCGGAAACTTGTACCACGCAAATACTCCGATGATGAGGATCAGCTTCACCAGGAAATTGAATACGACCTCTCCGAGCTTCGACAAGAGAATTGCCTCCCTGGGAAAGTTAATTCGCGCGAGCAATTGCTTTGATTGGGTGACAGCCTGAAGCGGGCCATTCAAAGCCTCAGTGAATGTCTGCCAAAGCGCGGTGCTGAACATCACATACGCGGGATAAGGGATTCCCGTATCCCCGACATTTATGATCTTCGCCTCCCCCGCGAACGTAAAGCCGACGGCCATGACGATTGGCGGAATGAAAGCCCAAAGAATCCCGAACACCGATTGCCTGTATTGGGCACTCAGGTCACGAATCATGAGGTGCCAGGCTAGCGCGCGAGCGGCAAACAGATCGCGAAACATCAAGATAAGAAATATCAGTGGCTGCCGAAGCTGACTTTCAGAGGAGTGGACCATTTCAGCTTGGTAATCGGGTTTCATTCTCAGGGATTCGCCTCAGCCAACAGCGGGTTGGGTTATGCCGCACAAGAAATTCCTATTCCGCGGCGCATTCCGTGCGGCTCTGGGAATCGAACCACAATTGAAACATGAGAACATCCCAGAGGAGCGGCTGCCAGTTGCGTCTTCCAGAGAGGTGTTCAGTCCATTTTTCATTCACGGCTTCCACACTCAAGAGAGCGTCGCGCCTAATGCGTATCGGATCAAGAAGTGCTTCTGCCCAATCTCGTAGCTCATTTCTTAACCAGTAGTTGATCGGAATGGTAAACCCAGACTTAGGTCGGTCGACCAAATGTCGTGGCACTGATCTGTAAAGGACCTGCCTAAGAATCCACTTCGTCGAACCGCCTCTTATCTTGAAGCGCGGTGGCAAGCGGTAAGCGAACTCGACTATGCGGTGATCTAAAAATGGGACCCGAGTCTCGAGCGAAACCGACATCGCCGCCCGATCCAACTTGACCAATATGTCATCGGGGAGATAGGTCAGAAAATCCATCAGCATCATTTGTTCGAGAGCGCCCGCGGGCTGCGTGGAATGAGTTGTTTTTATTGATTCTCCATCCCCCATTCCCAAAACAATTGAAGACCCCGTGCCCCAGTGGGAAACGGAGTGCTCATAGAGTTCGCTCGGTGAACTGCTCCCCAGTAGAACGCCGGACTTATGAATGCGGTCACCTATGTTGGGAATCCGGTACCGCGCCGGGAGTCTGTTTATTATCGGGCCTATTAGCGCGTCCAGGTTCCGCGTTGACAGGGCGTTCACCAGGGCAGCGACCAGTCGGCGTACATTGAGCGGAAATACGGCGATGGCCGGCCAGACGCGGCTTGCGAACAAATGCCTGTTATATCCGCCAAAAAGCTCGTCTCCGCCATCACCAGACAAAGACACCTTTACATTGCTGCCAGCCAATTTTGAGACCAGGTAAGTCGGGATTTGCGAAGCATCCCCAAATGGCTCGTCATACATGAAGGGCAACCGGAAAATCGCTCCCATTGCTTCATCGGGCGTGACATACAGTTCGGTATGCTCCGTGCCCAAGTATGTGGCTATGTCCTTGGCATTCTTGGCTTCGTTGTATTCTTCTTCTTGAAATCCGATGGAAAAGGTTTTCACCGGTCGCGTTGATTGGGATTGCATCAGTGCCACTACGGTTGAGGAATCGATGCCGCCAGACAGGAATGCCCCTGTCGGTACATCCGCGACCATTTGCTGCTTAACGGATTCTCTGAGCAGGGTTTCCAGTTGGTCAACGGCCTCTCTGTCATCCCCGATAAAAGGATTCGAACCCGCCGTTGCCGCTGCTTGCGGAGCAGACCAATAGCTCTCGATCTTTGGCTCCGCGCAGGCTAGAGAAACTGTAAGGAAGCTACCTGGGGATAACTTGAAGATGCCACGATAAATGGAAAGTGGGGAGGGTACGTAGCCATAGTGGAAAAATTGGTGCAACGCTTGTCTGTCGATCTCTGCTCTGAATGAAGCATGAGCCCTTAGCGCCTTGATTTCAGAGCCGAACAAGAACGCGCTCCCTTGCCAACCATAGTACAGCGGCTTTTCACCGATCCGGTCGCGTGCCAGTGTAAGGGTTCTTGCCTCCTTGTCCCAAAGTGCTAAAGCAAACATTCCAACTGTCCGTTCCAGCGCAGGACGTATTCCCCATTGGTCGAACGCGGCCAGCAAGGTTTCCGTGTCCGAGTGTCCGCGCCAAGGAGGAGAGTGGGGAATCGCTGCACGTATTCGCAAGTGGTTATAGATCTCTCCGTTGAATGCAATCACATAGCGGCCACTGGCGGATACCATTGGCTGATTACCAGCCTGTGATAGATCGAGTATCGATAATCTTCGGTGGCCAAGCCAAATACCAGCCGCGGGGTCAGACCAAAAGCCGTGACTGTCGGGCCCTCGATGAGCCAGAGTGTCGACCATGCGCCTGAGCGACTCCGAGTGCGTTTGGGCCGGCATCATGAAACCTGCGAGGCCGCACATGCTCAGCCCTGCTTCCCGCGAAAGTTTCGAACTGAAGCTTGCATTCCACGGGTACTGTAGAGGTCCACTGCAGGGTCGATCCGTATGAACGCTGCAATTAAGATCAGTTACTTAACGCCACGGCAATTTCGCTAAGGTAACGATCCAGGACCAAGTTTTCGTTGAACTGCTCGGTCATCCTTTTCCGGCCCGCAGCCCCCATTTTTGCGCGTTCACATCGAGGAAGTAGGGCCATGGCGTGCATCTTCTCAAATAGGTCATCGGCATCGCGGGCCCTCACGAGCAGTCCAGATGCACCATCTTCCAGGGCGTCGCGACAGCCGGGCATGTCGGTAGTGATGATGGGGACCGCCATACTAGAAGCCTCAAGCAAGGTGCGAGGTACACCTTCCCTGTAATAGGAGGGCAATACCACACAGTCGGCTTCCGCATACTGCTCTATTATTTGCTCGCTCGCGCCCAGATACGTGATGACACCTTCATGACTCCAGTCTCTAACTTGACTCAACGGAATGCTTGAAGGATTGCTCAGACCTGCTCGCCCGACTATTCGACATTCCGTATTCGGTAGAACTTTACGCAAACGGCGCGCTGCTTGAACGTACTCGCCGACGCCCTTCTCCCAGAGCAGTCTAGCGACCAGCAGGAATACAAACCTATCTGTGGGATGGTGCTTCGGCCTAGGCCTGAATCGATCTACGTCAACGCCCGATCCAGGCAGGCGCTCGCTCCTTTCTGGTTGCACAATTCCAAGGGATAGGAATAGGTCGAGATCCTCCTGATTTTGGAAGAACACCTTCCTGGGCGTTTTGAGGGCCACGCGGAACAATTTGCGTACAAGCTTGGTAAGCGAATTCTCACGGCCAAAGACATAGCCCAAACCGGAAATATTAGCGATTACCGGAATCCCCAGGGCCCTGGCGGCAAGCGAACAGTAGATGTTGATCTTTGGCGTATAGGTGAGGAGAATCGAAGGTCTCTGCTGCTGTAGCAGGCGGAATACGCGAGCCAAGGTGAGACCTTCCGAGAGAGCGTTTGTACCGCTGCTGTTGATGGAGAGTTCGATGTGCCGCGCGCCTAGCGCAACCATCTTCTCAACCCATTGGTCGTGAGGCGCCAGAAAAGAGACGCGATAGCCGTGTGCCAACAAAGTAGACACAAGGCGACTGCGGAAGTTGTAGACGTACCAGGTGGAATTCGCCGCAATGCAGATTTCAGGCGATGCGCCGTTTTCCATTGATCGATTGAAATGCAATTTCATTTCTAGTCCGGAATCACCGCATTTTTCTTCGTACTGGGGCACGCGGTTCGGCACACTTGACCGCAAAATTGTGAAGTAAATATCTAATACCTCGCCGATTACAGATTTATCATTCGACGATTTCTCGAGACGCTTGGGTTAAGCGGATCGGTGTGATCGACTATGGGCGCACCTCCTCGGGAGTCTGTCGCTAGGGAATTCGGGGTGCTATTACTTCCGATGACTTACCGCCTAATCGCCCAAGCGGGGGTCCTGAATCTTACGATGCTGGAGTATGCAAAGACATAGAGCATGCAAAAAGTTAGAGTCACAATCATCAGCCAGAACGAGTTCTCCCAAAGAAGCAGTGCCGGAAGGATCGACGTCAGACTGAATGCGAGCATATACGGCGCGACCGTGCTGTTGCTTCGGGTGATGGCCCTGACATCCTTTGCCCCTATAGTTCGGACCAAGCGGCGGAATACCAGCGTATGGAAATGCATTGCGTCCGGCCGGCCGGATGATTCCCCGCGAACCACGGACCTACGATAGATCGAAAACAAGGTCTCGAAGATCGGATACGCAAGAAGTGCGAGTGGAAACCATGGGGACACTTCCAAATTGCGAACTACTAGAAGCACGGACAATTCGGCAATCCAGAATCCAAGCAGGTAAGCCCCCCCATCACCTAGAAAGACTACTCCCTTCGGCCAGTTCCACACGAGGAAGCCGAGTATCGCGCCAAGCCCGGTCAGCGTCGCAGCCAAGACAAACGAGTCGCCCACCTGTGATGCTACCCACGCAATGGCAACCAGGACAATCATCAAGTAGGCCCCGACCAAGCCGTTATAGCCATCAATAATGTTAACTGCATTCGCCACGCCGCCTACCGCAAACGCCGTGAATGCGATTGCAAAAACCGACCATTCGAGCATTCGGTCGAATCCCGCTATATCGAGGCGTTCCAAAGTCGCACCGACGAGCAGCGAGGCGATGACCCCGGCCGCCATAGTGAGCATTAAACGCGCTAGTACACCCACTTGTCTCGTCAGATCCTCGCCCAGTCCTCCCGCAAACGCAGGCAAAGCCGACAACATCAACATTGCAAGCGCCGACGACACTGTCGTACCCCCCGCCCATAGCCAAAGGCTTGCGACACTGCCGGCCATTCCTGATGCGATCGCCACGCCCCCAATTCGTGGTGTCGGCATCGCATGAAACTTCTGCGGTCCACCAGTCGTCGAATCGTGAGAAAAGCGTGCGTGCAGACGCTCAAAACGGACTATGAAGTAGCACACGAGGAAGCAAATAATCGCCCCGATTGGAACTAGCGCTACGAGAAAAAGACTCGAAGGGGAGGTCCATGCGGATGGCCCCGCGCCGCTTGGGGCGACAAAGGAAAGATCCAGCTTTTGTGTGTCTGGCGCGGCGCAACTCCAGATATCGGATACCGTCCGGGAGGTTTGCCGCTGGCTTTCTAGGCAGGCAAGGTATGCCGTTTCAGGTTCCTGCGACCGGAATTCTACGACGCCATTCGGGATGCGCATTACCGGGGTGTCGATGGGTAGTCCCGCAAGCATCCTATGTTGCCGCGAACTAAGTTGTCCCGGGCAGGATTGAGTCAACGGTTTGCATTCCACGCAGTTCTTGCGAACCGTATCAACGATTCGCTTCACGGCCGTTTCGCATTGGACTAGGGTGGGGTGGCCTTGCTGAAGGAAATGAACTTGCAAGGTACCGACTGTCTCGACTACGACGTGGGGGAAATACTTTGCCGGCTTTTGAAAGGAAGCTAGGACTGCTAGTGTGATCGCCAGAAGTGCCAAAACTGTGCGCGTAACTCCTTTCCGCCAGGCGCGGAGAGATCTCTTTCTGACTACCGAATCAGCCTGAATCAAGATGAACTGCCCTTCAGGCTGCGGAATCGCTAATCGCGAAGAACTTTTATCGCGGCCGCACCAAGCCCTAACTGATAAAGTATTTGCGCCCAGTCTTTCAGATTCTTCATAAAGCTTGTGCGGTCGAAATCTTCGGGCACCACGATTGCATCGCCAGGCATAAGCTCTACGCTCCCCAGGGAGCTTGTGAAGATACTGGCGCTCTGCCGCCTGCTTAGCACCGAGCCGTTCGCTCGGATGACATAGATACTTCCTTCATCCGCCCCTTTTCGAGGCCCACCCGCCTGTTTCATGTAATCGTTGAACGTCTTCTCGGACTTATAGAAGAAAGAGGCCTCGCTATAGACGGCGCCGAAGACGCTTACCATGGAAGGCGTGGGCGGCAGGTAAATTCGGTCGCCGTCTTCCAGGGGAACATCAGAAAGATCGGTGACCTTGGCGTGCTCCGGAATTTCGAGCACGATTCGTCCGGTGGGTTTCAGGGCACGCAGTCTCGTCAGCAGAACCTGTTGTGCGTCTCGCTCTGCCCTGATGGCTGCTGCGTCGTCCGTGCTCAAGGCATTTTGCGAGCGTGTGATCGTGGCCCTCTGCAGGTCCTGCTCCAGCTGGTCGACGGCGCGCTGCAGTCTCTCCTGCTGCTGCAAGCGCGTCGATTCCCGCGTGAGTTCCGTACCGAATAGATACGCCTTTGAGGTGATGCCTCCGGCGCGCGTCACCAGCTGGCGTAGGGTTTCACCGGGCTGCGCCTGGTAGACGCCGGAATTGTTGAACTCGCCATCCAGGTGCACCACTACCGAACGCCGATCGACCGGGGTTCCCAGATCCCGCTTGGAAAAGACGGTGACGATGTCTCCGGGTCGAAGCGGGAGGTTGTGTGCGGAGTCGGCTTGAAGGACGGCCTTGCCAAGATTGAACGGTATCAATGCGGTCGAAAAATCGGTTTCCCGCTGGCGCTCGATGACAGCATAGTCCCAGTTGATTTCATTGCCGAGGTTGCGAACGCTTTCGAGCAGCTTTTGCGCCGTGAAACCCTCGCGGACAGTCAGCACCTCACGGCCGGTGACCGGATCCCTGACCATCACGCGATCCTGTCCGCTGGCGGGGTCCCGGTTGACCACAGTTTCGTGGCCGGTCACGGGATCACGGCTAATGAGGATATCCTGCTGGACCTCGCGGCCGGAAGCCGACTTCGGCGTGTCCCGTGCATCCGCGGGGTCCTTTATTGCGCTTTCCCGCGCGGGTGCAAGGTCGCGACTCGAGGCAAGGTCCCGGTCGCGCTTCGCCAAATTGCCGCTAAGGGCGAGCGATTCCCGCTCAAACAAGGGGGCTTGATCAGGCTGGGCGTTTACGACCAAGCTCCTGCGGAGGTAGTAGTCACGGGTAACAAGCGCTTCCTTGTCCGGGATAAGGTCTCGGATACGCATGCCGTCCTTGAAAGGGTAGCGAAGCGGCTGGGCGACGTTGCCCCGAAGGGTTACCACGTTGTCGTAGCGCAGTTGAATCGGAAGGACTGAGACCACGTCTCCGTTCATGATCGTATGCTGCGCGGCCGCTGCATAGTCGATCTGTTCTACCGTGCGACTTGACCCGCTGCCGATACGCTCTATCGAGATGCGTTTTGCCTGGGCCACGCTAGAGAGTCCTCCGGCGTAGCGCAGGAGTTGTTCCAGCGTCGTCGCCCCCTTCAGTTCGAAGATAGACTCGCTGTTGATGCTGCCGGTTACCGCAACCAGCGGTCCCACGGCGTTGAAGTAGATGACGTCTCCGGGTTGCAGCGCGGCATCCTTCGATTTGTCTCCGGAAACCAGCAGATCATAGAGATCGAGGTCGGCAACCACCTGATTGCCGCGCTTGAGTTGAATGCTGCGCATTGAGCCGCGTGCTGAAGGTCCGCCGGCCGCGAAGATTGCATTCACCAGGGTGCTGAGCGAACTCACGGTATAGCTACCCGGGCGGCGAGCATTGCCCACTACGAAGACGCGCACGGCGCGAAGGCGCCCCATCGTCACGGCGATCTCGAAATTGCGAAAGTTCTTGGATATCGCCGTGCGCAGGTGCTGGGTGATGTCCTGGTAGCGCACACCGGCCACCGAAATCGAACCGACCCGGGGAATGCTGATTGTGCCATTGCGATCGACGATGGCCGGATAGTCGATCTCGATTTGACCCCAGCCGCGAATCAGCAGTTCATCCCCTGCACCGATGACATAGTCGGGTGGGACGGGAGAGTCCTCCATCGGTGCGAATGTGTTTGTCCCATAGCTGAAGAGCAATTGGCCAAAGATCGGGAGCCTCTTGCCAGTGGTGAGTTGCACGAAGTCCTGGAACTCGTTTCGCTCCAGGCCCAATGGAAGCTGCGGATAGCCCGGTCCAAGTGGGGGCAGGTTCGGCGAACCGCCGAAGGGTGTGGTGCGGAGGCCGGTGATACTTGGCGGCTGCGTCGATTGACTGGTACCGGGCGTTGGGATTCCTCCCGGGCCTGAATACTGCAACTGCTGTTGCTGCTGATCGCTCAGCTGGCCGGGGTAAGGAGGGACAGGGGAAGCGAATTGCGAAAACTGCGCGGCCGCATTCCCAGCGCTAAGCGCAAACACCAGCGCTGGGACCACAAGAAGCCGGGATGTGTTCATGGACCAACCGCCTGTTGTTAGACCGAGGTTCGATTCTAGCAAGGCAACCCGGCACTTCACCCCCGCGAAGAACCGGTAATTTGACTGAGACCAAATCGATATTCTGTGACTTTTGACACGAGAGCCGGACCTGACCATCCTTCCCTGGACCGATTCGATAAGGCCACCTAGATATCGCGGACCATCACCGAGCGGTCTGTGTGGAGCGCTGTAGGACTTGGAACATGTCGAATTGATCTCGGCAGCGCATCGACTGACCGGTGCGGTCAGGGTCAATCGAGGATTTGGTTCGGGTCGTCTTGCGGTAATCGCGGATCGTAGATACGTCGCAGCCTGGAGCACGATTGCGGCGCCATATGCAAGGGCAATGTGCGATGCCGCCCCGCGCTTACAATCATTCAATGTCATCTTCGAATAGCTATGTCGGACGCCGCTGAGTTGTTACAGCGTAAGCGCGCTCTTATTTGCGGCGTATCCGGCCAGGATGGCGCATATCTCGCTTCACTGCTTCTGTCAAAAGGATACGAGGTCGTGGGCACCTCGCGTGATGCCCGCGGGGCGAGACCTGCAAATCTTCAGGCATTGGCGATCGCTGACAAGGTCAGGCTTGAGACCATGGTGCTCACCGACCTTGAAAGTGTTGTTCAGACACTTACAAAGGTGCACGCGTCGGAAATCTACAACCTTGCTGGGCAGAGCTCGGTGGGACTGTCATTCGACTGCCCGCGCGAGACGATTGAAGGGATCGCGGTCGGCACCTTGAATTTGCTGGAGGCAATCCGGGTTCTCAAAGCGCCAGTTCGTTTTTTCAGCGCGGGCTCAAGTGACTGCTTCGGCAGTACGGCGGCGCCGGCGGACGAAACCACGCCCTTTCGGCCGAGGAGCCCCTACGCCGTTGCCAAGGCCGCGGCATTCTGGGAAGTGGGAAATTATCGAGAGGCGTACGGAGTCCACGCGTGTACCGGAATTCTTTTCCCGCATGAATCCCCACTTCGCTCAGAGCGCTTCGTGACGCAGAAAGTCATCGCAGGCGCATGCCGTATCAGCGACGGCAGCGGCGAGCGACTAAAGCTTGGGAATCTGTCCGGCAAGCGCGACTGGGGTTGGGCGCCGGAATATGTGGATGCCATGTGGCGAATGATGCAACGTGAAACACCGGCGGATTTGGTGATTGCGACAGGTACCACGGTTTCCCTGGAGCGGTTCGTTGAACTCGCGTTTGAGGCTGTGGGCTTGAACTGGAAGGAGCACGTGGATGTGGATAGCTCGCTTTTTCGGCCGCTCGACATCTCCGTCAGCCGGGGCAACCCGGAGAAGGCATTCCGGGTGCTCCACTGGAAAGCGCAATACCATGTAAAGGAGGTCGTCGAGGGTATGGTGCGTGCCTATCGAAACAGACAACCCGTTCCAAAGTCGTGACGCCAGGAATCGCATCGCACCTCGTGAATGGGTGGCTCACCCCGCCGGGACATTTCCGGCGACGAGTACATGCAGGCAGCGAATTCCTATTCCTGGATTCAGAAAGCTTTATGGCCGTGTCGATCCACGAGCCGGTCACGCTCTGCGAGCTTTAGATCATCCCGCACCATCTCCAAGACGAGGTCGCTAAAGACAGTTCTTGGCGTCCAGCCAAGCTTCGTGCGCGCCTTGGTCGCATCGCCAAGCAAGGTCTCCACTTCGGCCGGCCTGAAGTAGCGTGGATCGATACGCACGATGACTTGCCCCTGCTTTAGCTCGGGCCAGCGCATCGCATCGTGCTTGGCGATACGCGCAAGCTCCTGCACTCCCTTGCCCTCCCAGGAAAGCGTCAGGCCAAGTTCGCTTGAGCATGCGTCGACAAACTCCCGTACGCTGTGCTGCACGCCGGTGGCGATTACGTAGTCGTCCGGCTCAGACTGCTGGAGGATAAGCCACTGTGCTTCAACGAAGTCCCTTGCATGCCCCCAGTCCCGGCGTGCATCGAGATTGCCCAGGTACAGGCAGTCCTGCATGCCGACGGCGATGCGCGTCAGTCCGCGCGTGATCTTGCGCGTGACGAAGGTTTCGCCGCGAACGGGCGACTCGTGGTTGAAAAGAATGCCGCTGCAGGCGAAGAGGCCGTAGGCCTCGCGGTAGTTGACCGTGATCCAGTGCGCGTACACCTTGGCGACGCCGTACGGCGAGCGCGGATAGAACGGCGTTCTCTCCGATTGCGGGGTTTCCTGTACCTTACCGAACATTTCCGATGTGGATGCCTGGTAGAAGCGCGTCTTTTTTTCCAGGCCGAGAATGCGTATCGCCTCGAGCACGCGCAAGGTGCCCAGGGCATCGGAGTTTGCCGTGTATTCCGGCTCCTCAAACGAGACTGCGACATGGCTTTGCGCCGCCAGGTTGTATATCTCGTCCGGCCGGGCCTGCTGGATGATGCGGACCAGGCTCGAGGAATCCGTCATGTCGCCGTAGTGCAGGATCAGGCGACAATCTTCCTCATGCGGATCCATATATAGGTGGTCGATTCGCTGCGTGTTAAAGAGAGAAGATCGGCGCTTTATGCCGTGAACGACGTAACCCTTTTCAAGCAGGAAATCTGCGAGATAGGACCCGTCCTGCCCGGTTATACCGGTGATCAGCGCGACTTTTTGACTGGTCACTTGAATCCTCTGAGAACGCCTGTTGCAGGCGGCAGGGGATTCTAGCAAGCGCGAGAAGACGGCTCTGAAGTTCGCTTCGGCTGTCTAGCCTGGAAGCCCCTCCTGGTTTTGCGACTGCCAGCGCCACGCATCGCGGCACATCTCGTCGACACCAAAATGTGCCCGCCAGCCGAGTTCCCGTTCAGCCATCGAGCAATTTGCATAGCACTTGCGGCATCCCCGGCCGGCGCGGAACTCTTTCGAGCCGAATTGCCTTCCCCGAGGCCCGCTCGAATGCCTTGACCACCTCAAGCACCGAGCGCCAGCAGCTTTTCGGCGATGCAGGTGGTCCGGTCCAGCGCGGCAACCGGGATCGGCGGCAGGGCTTTTCCCGAGATGGCGATGCGCGCAGGATCGTTCCAAAGGAGACCTGCGAGATGCCCTCGCGCAGGGCGCGAAAGCCGGCTGCATCAGCGCAAAGAAAATCGGTATCGGCAGATTCGCGATACTCGTCCAGCTCGAGCACGATACGCGTGGCGCCGCGCCAGCCTGCGCACGAGAAGCTGCTCGCGCGGCTCGCGCTTGCCGACGTGGCGCCAGTTCGCTCGTACAGCGCGAGCGCCTCTTCCTCCATCAGCTTGCGGCTGGACCTGTTCCACGCCAGCAGCCGCAGGGCGGGGTAATCGGAGATGTCGACCAGCCGCGCCTCGCGCCGAGCTGGCGCAGCTTGCGCGAAGGCGGCTTCGATCCCCGGCGCTTGCCCGTTACGCGGAATATCCGTCCGGATTCCCTTCCTGCCAGCGCCACGCATCCCGGCACATTTGCCCGATCCCGTGCTTTGCCCTCCAGCCCAAATCCCGTTCGGCAAGCGACGCATCCGCGTAGCAGCTCGCGACATCCCCCGGGCGGCGCGCCGTCTGCTCGATCGGTATCGATTTCCCCGACGCGCTCTCGAACGCCTTCACCACCTCCAGCACCGAATACCCGCAGCCCGTACCCAGGTTCACGACGATCGAACGCTTGCTCGCCTCCAGGTACCGGAGCGCCGCGACATGCCCCAGCGCCAGGTCGCACACATGGATGTAGTCGCGCACCCCCGTGCCGTCGGGGGTGTCGTAGTCGTCGCCGAACACGCGCAGCTTCGGCAGTCTGCCGACCGCGACCTGGGCGACGAAGGGCAGCAGGTTGTTCGGGATGCCGCGCGGGTCCTCGCCGATGCGCCCGCTCGCGTGCGCGCCGATCGGGTTGAAGTAGCGCAGCGCGGCGTACAGGAACGCCGGGGCGGAGGCGGCGCAGTCCGCCAGGATCTGCTCGACCATGAGCTTGGTTCTGCCGTAGGGATTTTGCGGGCGCAGCGGATGATCTTCACTGATCGGCAGGCGCTCCGGTTCGCCGTACACCGTGGCAGAGGAGCTGAAAACCATTTGCCGCACACCGGCTGCGGCCATGGCTTCCAACAGCACCAGGGTGCCACCGACGTTGTTGTCGTAGTAAAGGAGCGGCTTTTCCACCGACTCGCCGACCGCCTTGAGGCCGGCGAAGTGAATCACCGCGTCGATCCTCTGCGCGGCGAAGACCGCATCGAGCGCGGCACGGTCGCGCAGGTCGGCGCGCTGGAATGCGATGTCCTTCCCGGTCAGTTCGCGAATGCGCGCCAGCACGGAGAGCTTGGCGTTGACCAGATTGTCGACGACGGCCAGCCGGTAGCCGGCCTCCGCAAGTGCGACGCAGGTGTGTGAGCCGATATAGCCGAGCCCGCCGGTGACGAGAATGTTCTGCACGCTTCGATCCTGGGTTGTTGCGCGGCAACCGCGCTGAAACGGTCCGTCGAAGCCCTGTATTTTGCCCTAATCCGGCATGATAGTAACACATACGTTACTATCATGTGAAAACCCGGCCCCTGGACCGCCCCAGGCGTCCTCTGCATTGATCTCTGGAACAGATCGAAACCCTTATTTTCGGCAGGCCGGTTTTCGGATATATAGATAACCGGCGCTGTCGCGGCCTCGGCCTGTTGTGCCGGGATTCCGGAGATGTTCTGAAAGGGGGGCACGTTGCGGGACTCTGCGATAGCGAAGGCCGATTTTTCCTGGCTGATGGGCAGTCTGTGCCAGCTCAACCGTGTTCCCTATGACACCGAACTGCTGCGCCGGCGTTACGCCGGCCCGCATAGCGTGCTGCAACTGATCGAGGCGGCGCAAGCGCTCGGATTCCGCACCGGCGAACACCGCGTTGGCGCTCGGGGGCTCACGGGTATTCGCTTTCCCTGTATCGCGTTTGCAAAGTCCGATCCGTCCGACGGCCTTGACCTCGCGTCGCAGCACGCCAAACCGGCCCTGCTGATCGCCGCCGGGGACGGTCGGCTGCTCTATTTCGCCGCGGACAGCGCGTCCCCGAGTTCGATCAACACGAGCGCTTTTCTCGAGCGCTTCGAGCCCTATCTGCTGCTCGTGCGCTTCGATGCGGCGAACGATGCCGGCGCCGGCCCGGACGGCGAGACGGGCAGCGGGCGCTTCGGATTCGGCTGGTTCTGGCGCGAGCTCATGAAGCACCGCCGCGTCTGGCGCGACGTTGTGCTGGGCTCGCTCTTCATTCAGCTCATCGCGCTCGCGGCGCCGCTTTTTACCCAGGTGGTGATCGACAAGGTGGTCGTTCACCAGAGCGAAAGTACGCTCGCGGTCATCGCCGTGGCGCTCGTGATGTTCACGCTGTTCAGCGCCGGCATGAGCTGGCTGCGCCAGTACATGCTGCTGCATACCGGCAATCGGGTGGACGCGGTGCTGGGCAGCCAGGTCTTCCGCCACCTGATGCAGCTGCATCTGCCCTATTTCGAGCAACGCTCGACCGGCGTCGTGGTTGCCAGAGTTCACGCCGTCGAGACCATCCGCGAGTTCATGGCCGGCGCGACCGTGTCGCTGATCCTCGATTTCCCGTTCCTGATCGTGTTCCTCGCGGTGATGTTCTTCTACAGCTGGCAGCTCTCCCTGATCGCGCTTGGCATCCTCGGGCTGATCGCCGCCGTGAGCGCGGGTGTGACGCCGCTCTTCCGCCGGCGGCTGAACCGGCAGTTCCTGCTCGGGGCGCGAAACCAGGCCTTCCTCACCGAATACATGGTCGGGATCGAGACCGTGAAATCGCTTCAGATGGAGCCGCACCTTGAGAGGCGCTACGACGGCTATCTCGCCTCCTATCTCGCCTCAAGCTTCGCCACGCGCCAGGTTTCGAACACCTATAACGTGGTCGCCAACGCGCTGGAGCAGACCATGACCCTCGCCATCCTGGGCGCCGGCGCGCTCCTCGTCATGCGCAACGACGGCTTCACCATCGGCATGCTGGTCGCCTTCCAGATGTTCGCCGGCCGCCTCAGCCAGCCCATGCTGCGGCTCGCCGGGCTGTGGCAGGAATTCCAGCAGGCCAACATCGCCATGAAGCGCCTGGGCGACATCATGGACGCGCCCTCCGAACCCGTTGCGCTGACCCCCACAAGAACGGGCGAAGGCAGGGGGGGGATCGAGATCAGGAATCTGAGCTTCCGCTATTCCCCCGTGAACCCGTATCTCTTCCAGAACCTGTCGGTGACTCTTCAAGCCGGCAAGCTCAGCGTCGTCACCGGGCCGTCGGGCTCGGGGAAAAGCACCCTGGCGAAACTGCTGCTCGGGTTCTACCAGTCCGAGGACGGACAGATCCTCGTCGATGGGAAGGACGTGCGGCACCTGTCCGCGAACGAACTGCGCGGGCTGTTCGGCGTCGTGCCGCAGGAGACCATGCTCTTCTCGGGATCGGTGTACGAGAACCTCATCGCGGCAAATCCCGGTGCGGGGTTTGCCGATGTGATCGCCGCGTGCAAAACGGCGGAAATCCACGACGTAGTCGAGAAACTGGCGAAGGGATACAACACATCGATCGGCGAGCACGGGGTGGGCCTGTCGGGCGGCCAGAAACAGCGGCTCGCGATCGCCAGAGCCGTGCTGAAGAACCCGAAAGTGCTGATCTTCGACGAAGCGACCAGCGGCCTGGATGCGGAGACCGAAGAGCGGTTCGCGCGGACGGTGAATAAATTGAAAGGAAGGACGACGATATTGTTTATCGCGCACCAGGTGCCGAAGGGATTGCAGGTGGATGAGGAAATCAGTGTTCTTACCGGCAGATGAATGTAATTCGCTCTCAGCAGTGGTGAGACGGATCAGGATGACCTGCATCCCAATCAAACCATCGCTGCAAACGCTTCGACTGTGGAGCAAAGTATGAAGTTCAGTATGCCGGTGTTCGCGCTTATAAGCCTCACGCCGTTTTGCGGGATCTCTACTGGGACTGAAAGAGCAGCAGCACGTTACTCAATTGAAATGAGTGAAGACGACGCGATATGCAAACCACTTCTTCATGCCTATAACAAAAAAATTTCTTTGGATTTTCCCAAGAGCGTAAATCCGCATCGTTACCCATGGCCCTCCCCCTCTGAACTGTCAGTAACATGGCGCCCAGTCCAATGGCGGGCATTAGCAAGCAATGAGCGTTCAATGAAGGATGCCTATAGCATCGTTGAACTGGATTTAGACTCAAACAACTCGCTTGAAACTATTGTGCGAACGGCTACTTGGATTAGGGGGGACGATAGATTTACTTCCTTGGAGGTATTTCCCAAAGGGACTTTGTTGCCAAATCAAATGAGCGAGTACGAGATCGTGAGGTTCAAATCCGTAGTAGCAAAACTGGCACCTGGTACCTATCGCTTTCCAAAACTACACGGCCGTGTACCTCCAACGAGCTTGAATGATTTCGATGTAATTGGGTTTAAGGGGAGGCACTACATCACTGCTCGGACGGCGGTGCTGAACGGAATACGAGAGGTAATGGATGTGCAAAGGTGGCGCGTCGTAGGCACCGTGCGATTAGGAAATCCTCCCGAGAGATCGGAATCAGATCTGGACTGGGTTTTGAACAGCATTTGCTATCTACGCATGAACTTGGCACGCCAATAGGAGGAAAGCAGGAGTGTCCATCTCGTACCGATCCAATTGGCGCCTGGGAGCATACGCAGCTGACAGACTCCAATTTATGACTACTGTCGAGGGCCTTAAGACAACCGCTTACTTCGATGGAAGCAGTCTCGCTATAGGAATTGGTTACGATCTCCTCCAGCATACGAATACGGAAATTCAGCAAGACTTGGCGGTGACACTGAGTGCGACGCAAGCTGCTCTCCTAAATGAAGCGCGAAAAGCCAAGGCTGTTAGACGACAGCAAATTGCTTTGGATCTGGGTCTGTCTATTACGACAGCCGTCGCCCAAAGCAGTTTTTCGAATGCGGTTGCACCTGTATATGAGAATCGCCTTAATACCCAGCTAAGGGGCGTCGTCGCTGGCAGCCTGGAGCGAATCGTACTATTTTCGCTCCAGTACGCCGGGCGTCTGCAGGATTACCCGACGCTACCGTTCGCGGCGCGTGTGCTTTCGGATCTCAGGGGCGCCATTCAGGCAAATAATCGTGCGGAGGCATGGTATTCCATTCGATATCTGAGTGCGTTCGCGAGAAACCCCATTAATAAGAATGGATTCGCAAAGCGCGCGTACTTTGAGTCGCAATTTTTCGGGCTCTTTGACAATGCGAACATCTCCTCAGTTATGGAGGCGGCGCAGGTCTACAGGATGCTCCAGTTCCATCGTCCGGTGATCATTCAGCATGAGCTTATGCTTGGGGGACAAGTTGCAAATGCGAACAGAGACTACGGCCTTATCGGTACCGAAAACGAAGTTCAAACACTTTCCGCTAGTCTTCTACCCGCCCAAGCTGCTCTGCTTGCTAATTTGAACGGTCGATATCCAGATCTCAGTGCGCTCCACCCGGAAAATTTCATCTCGACGAACATCTATCTCGATCCCGGCAGAGCACCGGGCGAGGCGGTGGACGTCTTCCACCCCGATCACTCCACAGCTCTGATTTCCACGCAGTACAGCCCTTTCGGGACCGAAGTCGGATTCCGGGACATCCTGATCGGCGAGGGCGGCGACGACTATCTCCTCGGCGGCCAGGGCGACGATGTGCTGATCGGCGGGAAGGGCAACGATACTTACTACTGGCGCACCGGGGACGGCAATGATCGCGTTGTCGAGGAGCCGGATGACGATGGCATCGTAAGGGCGAGGGTTGTCATCAATGACGGCGCGCAGGACATCGCGGTCGCCGGGCTGTTTGTTCCGGTTTCAGGGCAGGCGAATATCTGGATGCTGCCTGGCACGGAATTGAAGCTCACGCACAATTCGCCCTGGACGATCCTGACTCCTGACGGGGGGACGATCGATTTAGGGGCGAATTTCGAAAGCGGCGATTTCGGCATTCGAGTGGTCGAGCGGTTCCCCGTAATGCCGAACGCCGAACGAACTTTCCTGGGCGATCGGCGCGCAATTTGGTCGCGCCTGGAAAACGCGCAGTGGCTCGCCCCGCGGCAGACCTTTGACGAATTCGGCAACTATCTGCGCGATCCGGATCTCGTGTTTCCAGATCAATTCGACACGTTCCAGGGCAGCCCGGACAACGACGAGTTCATCGTCGGATCCGGCAACGATACGGTCTACGGCGCTGGTGGGGACGATGTCATTCTGGGCGGCGATGGGAGGGATGATCTTTTCGGCGGCGCGGGAAACGATGTGATTGCCGGCGGCGGGGCGGTCAATGACCTCGCCCCGTTCTATCGCCCGCACCAGGACTTCCTGGACGGCGGCGACGGCGACGATCGGTTGTTTGCGGGCATCTTCGAGCCCTTCGACGATGATCTGGTGCTCGGAGGCGACGTCGCGCCGGGGAGCCTGGGGGCGAGCATGTCGGGCGGCGCCGGGGACGACTATCTGATCGGCGCCACCTTCGAGGACATCGCCTACGGGGGCGCGGGGGACGATTTTCTCGTGGGCGGCGAGGGCAACGATGACCTGTTGGGCGACGAAGGCGACGACGCGCTTTATGCCGGAAACGGGGACGATACCGCGTCCGGCGGCGCGGGCGACGATTCGATATCCGGCGGCGAGGGCGACGATTCGATTCACGGAGACGATCAATTCGATGTGCTGGAAAGCCCCGGCGATGACGTTCTGGATGGCGGCGCGGGCAACGATTCTATGTGGGGCGGCGGGGGCGGCGACACCATTTTCGGCGGCGCCGGCGACGACGAGATCTCCTCCGGCGTATGGCCGGCGGGCGTCTTCGACGCCACCTCGGACACGCTCTATGGCGGCGGCGGTAACGACGTTATCTCCGCCTCATCGGCGGACGATCTCATAGACGGCGGTGACGGCGACGATTTCATCAGCGGAAACGGCGGCAGCGATCTGGTTTTCGGCGGCGCCGGCGACGACAGCATTTACGTCAATCCGGGGGAAGCGGCCGAATTCCACGGCGACAGCGAAGTCTACGGTGAAGACGGCAATGACCGGATCGACGCCGGCGCAGGCGACGACCTGCTGGATGGCGGCAACGGGAACGACTTCCTTGTCGGCGGAGCGGGCGCGGACATGTTGTCCGGCGGTCCGGGTGCTGATGTGCTCAGCGGCGATGCCGGAGACGATGTGCTCGATGGCGGTTATGGAGACGACCTCGTCTTCGGCAGTGTCGGGAACGACATTCTGGACGGGGGTCCCGGGACGGACAGCTATTACTTCGCTGTTCAATCGGCGCTTGACCACGGGATTGACAACTCAGACCCGCGTCCGTCCACCAACACGATAAGCGACGCGGACGGCGTCTCGAATATCGTATTTGTCGAAAGCGAAGCGTTTCTGGCGGCATCGATACAAAGCGCGTCCCTGGTCTTGAGCGTGACGCCGGGGGGATTCGTCCTCCATTACGGCACGCAAGGCGACTTCGTCGTGCTGGACGGCGCGGTCGTCGAGGCGGGGGAGCCGCGCCTGCAGGTGTCGCGGGCGTACCTGGACAGCGCCGGAAATCCGGTGATCACGACCCAGGATATCGGCGCATGGTCTTCGCTCGTCGCGTATCAGACGGGATCCTTTGACGGCGATGTTCTTGTCGCCGCCGCAGGCCATGCGAACAGCATCTACGGCGCCGGCGGAGGCGATCTCATCTTCGGCGAGGCGCTCGCCGACTCGCTTATCGGCGGTCCTGGCGATGACTATATCGACGGCGGGGCCGGCGGCGACCGCTATTCCTATTCGCTCGGCGATGGCAACGACTATGTCCTGGACGCGGACGACACCCCCGCCAATGTCGACACGCTTACCCTGGGCGCCGGCATTCGTCCAGAGGCGGTGATCGTCACCGCCGACGGCGGCGACATTCGACTGACCATGCTGGCCAGCGGCGAGGGCCTGACGTTGGGCGACTGGCGCGTCGATCCGTACGCACGCATTGAACGGCTGGCATTCGCGGACGGCACGCTATGGAATGAGGCGGAGATCGACAGCCGGATCAGGGTGATTCCGGCACCGGAGCCGATCCCGGCGCCGGAACCGCTCGAAGATCAAGTCCAGGATCAGGTCCCCGCGCAACCGCCGGCGGAACTTGATGCGCTCGTGGCGCAGAGCGCCGGCGGGGGAGATCCCGCCGGCGCCGGGAACCCGGCGGCATCGCCGACCGCCGCGGCGCCGGAGAATGTGTTCGTCGCCGGTGCCGCCAGCCCGGCCGCACCCGCCACATCTGGGCCCGAACCTCAAGTGCAGGACGAAGAGCCGGTCCGCTATGAGTACGAGCGATCCCAGCCGGGCGACCGGAATATTCGCGCATCGAGTCCCCTCGATGGGGCGCCGGTCGGGCCGGCGGACGAAGGCGGGCCGGACCCGGTGCTCAGCCTGCGGCAAATGCTGGACGCCGGCGACGAATTCAACGCCGCGCTTCGCAACCGGCGTGCGGACGAGAGGGCCGGTGCCGTCGAGCCGTCCGCGGGCAGCGCCGGTCCGCAGCGGCCCGCTGAGCGCGCACCCGGCTTGAGCTCCTGGGAGCTGACCAATGCGCTGCTGCAATTCCATCTTTCCAGGGATGATCCTGCCGCGCTGGGGGCGGAGCGGTTCTCCGGGTTTCAGATCGTTCCCGGAGCCGCGGCGATGAGTCCGCAGGCAAGGCAGGATCTGATCGGCGCACCGGGGTTCGGGGCGGATGCCCAGAGCATGCGGCTGCTGTCCGGCCTGCGGGAGGGCTTCGTCACGCTGGCCTAGCTGCACCGGGCGCCGCCCGTACCCGTCCGCTCGCTTTACCGGGCCCTACGAGGGAGATTTATCCGACGATGCGCACAGAAAAATTGCCGCACTCCGCCGATCCGGTTGATTTCGCGCCGCCGCTGCTGCGCATCGTCGACAAGCCCCTGCCGCCGTTGGCCGGCCGGATGCTGTGGCTGCTGATCGCCCTCGTGGCCGGGCTCGTTCTGCTCGCGACATTCGGGCGGCTCGACGTGGTCGCGGTCGCCGAGGGCAAACTCATCCCGTCGGGCTATCTGCAGATCGTCCAGCCGCCGGAACAAGGGGTGGTCAAGGAGATCCTGGTCAGGGAGGGGCAGGCGGTGAGCGCCGGCGAAATTCTGGTTCGAATGGACCCGGTCATGGCGCAGGCGGACGTCAAGGCGCTGGAAGCGGAGTTCCACGCAAAGCGGATCGCGTTGCGCCGGATCGATGCGCAACTCGAGGGAAGACCCCTTTCCAGGGGGAACGGTGATCCGGCGGAGGTGTATTCGCGGGCCGAAGCGCAGCACCGCGCGAACATTGCGGCCTACGACAGCGCGATCGCCCAGGAGAAAAGCCTGCTGGAGAAGGCGAGAAATGACCTCGCCGCGGCCCGGGAGACGAAATCCAAGCTGGAGCAGGTTCTTCCCCACTACCGCGAGCAGGAGGCGGCTTTCGGGAAGCTTGCGCGCGACGGCTTCGCGGGCAGAGTCATGGCCACGGACAAGACGCGCGAGCGCATAGAGCGCGAGCAGGATCTGCGCGCTCAGGAATTCGTCATCCGCAGCAACCTTTCTTTGCTTGAACAGTCCGAGCGCAAGATTGGCCAGATCACCGCGGATTACCAGCGGCAGCTAAGGGCCGAGCGCTATGAGATCGCGGCGCAGCACGAGAAGGTGCGCCACGATCTGGCAAAGATGGAACATCGCAGCAAATTGCTGGCGCTCAAGGCGCCGGTGGACGGGATCGTAAAGGACCTTGCGACTCATACGGCCGGAACGGTCGCCGCGCCCGGCACCATACTGATGACGATCGTCCCGAAAGGCGAGCTGCTGCTGGCGGAGGTGTGGCTGGGAAACCAGGACAGCGGATTCGTGCGCGTCGGCCAGAAGACCAAGCTCAAGCTCGTTCCCTTTCAGTTCCAGAAATACGGGCTGATCGAGGGAGCGGTCGAGCACATCGGGGCCGATGCAAGCGAACCGCCCGGCGCAAGCTCGCGCGCGGATGCCGCCGCCGGGCGCGAGCGCCTGGCCGGGCCGCTCGCCTTCCGCACGCTGGTGAAGCCGCAAACGCGGGTACTCGAGATGGACGGCCAAAGGTATACGCTCGCACCCGGCATGCAGGTGACCGCGGAGTTCAATCTCGGCACGCGCAGCGTGCTCGACTACCTGCTCTCGCCGGTGCAGCGCGCGTTTCACGACGCGGGGCGCGAGCGCTGAGCCAATCAGGGTCGTGAATTTCGCCGCCCCAGGATAGATAGTAACATATATGTTACTATTGTGCCGATATTACCTCGGCGTCGGCCCCGCCAACGGCGCGCCGGCCCGCGTGCAGTCCGTGAATCGGTCCGCGCCGTCCGTGAGCGCGGCGCCCTCGCCCTCGAGCTCGAGCACCGTGCGCGCGCGCGTGTAGCGGTTCCCGGATGACGCGCGGTCACGCTCCAGCCGAAGCTCGCGATCGGGCAGCGTGACCATGGCGGCCGCGCCGCTCTCCAGGTCGCGCACGTAGAACTGCTTCCCGCCCTGGCATTTGTAGGCGACGGCGTTCGCCGGGAGGCGCGAGCGCCCCTGTTCCTTCACCTCGCCGAAGGGCCACAGCGTCATGTCGCCCAGACTGCTCATGCCGCCTGTCCCGCTGCACGCGGCGAGGCCGGCGATGCAGAGCAGGGCGAAGGGTCGGATCAGGCTCGCTGTCATGGCGCTTTCCGTTGGGCACCGCGCGATGCGTCGATTGGAAATCGCGCGGGAAACTCTCTGGTGACAAGCCGCATCCATATATTCCCGGGCAACGTATTCCGACATTGCGAACACACCGCAAACGCCGGGTAGCCGGTGCGGCACTCCACGCCGGGAGTATAGAGCGTGGCGGGGTCGTGGCAACGGCTCTCGCGGCGGCAAACTTCAGAGCGGGATCGCCCCTCGATGCGAACGACTATATCGTCTACGCTCCTGCCACGGGACAACTCTCATATGATGCGGATGGGAGCGGGCGAGGCGGTTCGATACTTTTTGCGGTGCTTGGGACGACCAGCCACCCTGCACTGACCGACTTGGACTTCGCAGTCGCTGCTTAGCCGCCGGCCGTATCCGGCGAGGAACGGCCGAGCGCGGAGCGCGGGAGACCGAAGGCTCTCTGCCGAGGCGGAATTCTCATCCCCTCATTCCGCCAACGCCGGATAATCGACATAGCCCTCCGGACCCTGGGTGTAGAGCGTGGCGATGTCGTGCCGGGCAAGCGGCTGGTCCCTGGCGAGGCGCTCGGCGAGATCGGGGTTCGCGATGTACGGTTTCCCGAAGGAGATCGCATCGGCGCTCCCCTCGGCCACGGCAGCGATCGCATCCGCGCGGGTAAAACCGGTATTCAGCACGCAGGGTCCCTCGAACGCGGCCTTGAGGCGCGCGGAGAGCAGGGGAACAGCGGGCCAGTCCGGCATGTGCGGCGCGGGCGGCTGCCTGCGCAGGCTCGGCGAGGGTTCGCGCACTTCCAGAAACGCGATGCCGATGCGGCGCATGGATTCGGCGACGCGCGTGAACACCTCCTCGGCCGCGCTGTCGACGCAGCCCTGCATCGGGATCGCCGGCGACACGCGTATCGCGACCCGGTCGGCGCCGATCGCCTCCGCAATGGCCTGGGCCACTTCGCCGATGAAGCGCGTGCGCTTCTCCGGCGTACCGCCGTAGGCGTCGCCGCGCCGGTTGCAACTGTCGCGCAGGAACTGGTCGAACAGGTAGCCGTTCGCGGCGTGCAGCTGGATGCCATCGAACTCCGCGGACATCGCGTTGCGCGCCGCCGCGGTGAAATCTGCGACGATGCCCCGAATTTCATCGACGCTCAGCGCATGCGGCAGCCCATAGGGTTTTGGCCCCTCGTAGGTTTTCGCCTGGTCGGGCGCGCTGATCGCGCAGGAAGATACCGGCGCCGCGCCGTCCAGGTAGTCCGGATGCACCAGGCGGCCCATGTGCCAGAGCTGGCTGAAGATGCGGCCGCCTCTTTCATGCACCGCACGCGTCACCGGACGCCAGGCGCATACCTGTTCCTGGGTCCACAGGCCGGGCGCGTAGGGCCAGCCCAGACCCTGGCGCGTGACGCCGATCGCCTCGGAAATGATCAGGCCGGCGCTTGCTCGCTGGGCGTAGTATCTGCCGACCAGCGGGCCGGGCACGCCCGCGCGCGAGGCGCGCGACCGCGTCAGCGGGGACATGAAAATCCGATTCGGGCAGGTAAGCGCGCCGATGCGGATCGGGTCGAATAGCGAGGTCATGTAGTGGTTTCCAGGGTAGCGTCCGGACTATGCTGCTCGAGCCGGCTTGCGTGCAGATAGATGCCGGCAGGCACCCCGGGCAGGCCGAAGCTCCTGTTACCGGACAAAGCGCTCCGAATGGCAGCGCAGCCGCTGCAATGGCGATTTTGCGCTCACAGGGGCATTCCGAACAGGATTTTGAACCCGGTCAGCACCAGCATGCCGCCGGCGATGGTAATCAGGATGCTGCGGGAGACGATGGCGATCGCGAAGCCCGCCAAACCGGCCAGCAGGCGCGCATTGTCGATGCTGAGCGCGAGCGCGCCGTGCGACAGGCCGAGATCGGGCGCGACGATCGCCATCAGCACCGCGGTCGGCGCGTAGCGCAGGATGCGCTGCATGCCGGGCGAGAGCTTCAAATTGCGCCCCTGAAGAATGAACAGTCCGCGCGTGATGTAAACGGCGATACCGACGCTGACGATCAACAGCCAGACGGTCGTGGCATCGTGCGTCATCTAGCGCTGCCCCCCGGCGGGCAGCAGTTTCGATACCGCGACACCCGCCACGACGCCGACCAGCGCCGCCACCAGCAGGCCGAGGTTGAGCGGCAATGCGGGTCCGAACAGCGTCATGAAGGCCGCCGCGAGCGCGCCGCACAGGATGGCCGCGTCGTGCGTCTGCATGACGATCAGGGCGATCAATCCGAGGCTGGCGGCAAACTCCAGCGACCAGGATGCCGGTATCAGCGTGCCGCCGAACACGCCGATTGCGATGAAGGCCTGCCAGGCGGCCCAGAGCGTGATCGCGCCGCCGAAGTAGTACCAGTGCTTGTCCCGGTCCTGGACTGATTCCGCGTAGCGCGCGAGATAAATCGCGAAGATGCCGTCGGTGGACAGGTAGCTGAGCAGGGTGCGCCAGCCAAGCGGCAGGCGGTTGAAATGCGGCGCCAGGCTGGCGCTGTAGATGACGTAGCGCAGGTTGATCACCAGCGCGCTGAGCAGCATGACCCAGAAGGGCGCCTGCGCGGTCAACAGCGGCAGCAGGGCAAGCTGAACCGAGCCCGCGTAGACCAGCACGCTCATCGCGAGCGCCTGCGGCGGGGTCAGCCCGGCGCTGACCATCGCGGCACCGATGACGATGGCCCAGGGCAGGATGCCGATAATCAAGGATGACGTGTTGAGCGCGCCTTCCTTGAACAGCGTCAGATTACGGCTGCGTCGTGCGTCGGATCGCATCGCCGGGGCGCGCCGGATCAGGCGGTGGATTTCGGCGCGTGCCCGGCCAGCAGGCCGGACAGGCGCAGGTCGCGCAGCGCGGCCGAGCGATACCAGGAGAGCAGGACCACGCACGCCGCCAGCGACGAAAATCCGATCGAGGTCGCTGGCGCGCCGACAAGATCCGAGCTGACACCCGCGAGGAAGATGCCGCTTGCGATGCAGGCGGGAAAGAGCGTCAGCAACGAGGTGACACGGCCGCGCATACCCTCGGCGGCCGAGAGCTGCATCGCGGTGGCCGTGCTGGTGATGAGCAGCAGCTCGGCGCAACCCGCGATGGCAAGCAGCAGCATGGCGCCCGCCATGCCGGGGCCGAGCGCGAATCCGATCAGCGACGCGGCGAACGCGAGCAGCGATGCGCACTGCAGCAGGCCGACCCGGTCAAAGCGGCTGTGGGCCGCCGCGAGCGCGCTGCCCACGATCGAGCCGAGGCCGACCGCGCCCAGCATCCAGCCGAGTCCCTCGGGGCCCACCCTGTAGATATCCGCGGCAAAGATCGGCAGCAGCGCGCCGAAGGTCGGGATCAAGAGGCATCCGGCCAGCACGTTCATGAGCAGCATGAGCCGGACCACCGGATGCGCGAACCCGTAGCGCAGCCCCGCTTTCATTTCCCCGAACGCGGAGGCGCGCCGCGGGCGTGCGGAGGCAGGTCTGCGGCGGACCTGCAGCACGCTGAAGATAACCCCGACGGCGAGCAGTCCCTGGATGGCGAAACACCACGCGGCGCCGGTCAGCGCGATCAGCGCGCCGGCGATCGGCGGCGCGATCGCGCGCGACAGGCTGAACGCCATATTGATCAGCGCCAGGCCGTTCGACAGATCCTCCCGCGGCAGGATGTCGTACACCACGGAGTTGCGCAGCGTGCGATCGAAGGTCGCCGTGGCGCCGGAGGCGAATACAAACAGCACCAGCTGCCAGGTCGCGACGCTGCCGAGCGCGATTGACAGGGCGATGAGAAACGCGGGCAGCGCGATGAATACCTGGGTCAGGGCGAGCGAGCGCCGCCGATCGTAGCGATCGGCCACCATCCCGGAAACCGGCGACAGCAGCAGAATCGAGATGGCGCGCACGCCGAGCACCACGCCGACCAGGGTGCCCGATCCGGTGTGGTCGTAAACCAGCCAGCCGAGCGCGGTCTGCTGCAGCCACTGCATCCCGGTGGAGGCCAGGGTGCCACTGAACATCCAGCGGAAATCGCGCTGCAGAAAGGACCGGCCGGCACGTTCAATCAGGGGCATGTCAGGGATGCGCTGTTGGGAAGGGCGGCGTTGAACGGGGAATCCAGCGAGCTTGCAGAGCCTATATAGTAACATAAATGTTACTATATAGGCGATTTTTCCTCTTGGGATTCCTCGCCGGGCGATTCTAGCCTGCCCGGCGGGCGCGCTTGCTCAGGCCGGGCCGGACGGCGCGGCCGATTTCTGGAATGCCGAGTAGGCGCGCGCGTAGCCGACATAGACCCCGCGGCCGCGGGCGAAGGCCTCGCGCTCGGCCGGCTTGATCTCGCGAAACGGCCGCGCGGGCCGCCCGGCCCAGATCCAGCCGGCCTTGATGAGCGTGCCCGGTTCCACCCAGGCGCCGGCGGCCACGCAGCCGCCGCGCTCCACGACGACGCCGTCGCCGACGATCGAACCCATGCCGATGAGCGCTTCCGCCGCGACCGAGCCGGAACCCATGCGCACGTTGTGCCCGACGGTGACGTCGGCCGCGATGTCGAGGTTCGCGCCGCGCGTCTCCAGGATGGATGAGTCCTGCACGTTGCTGCGCTCGCCGATCGCGATGCGCCCGCCGTGCGCCTTCAGCACGCAGGCGAAATAGACGCCGGATTCGCGTCCGATCCGCACGTCGCCGATCAACAACGCGGTTTCGGCCACGTAGCCGTGAATCGCCGGGCCCCGGCCTGTCAGGCGATGCAGGCCATCCCGCGCAGTTTCCGCGGGCAGATAGCAAGCGTTGTCGAGCGGCGGCAAGAACTGGTAGCGCAGCGCCGCCGCCGGCGAGTCATCGCGGATCGATGCGGCCAGCCGGCGCAGTTCGCTGCGCGAGATCTCGCGCGAGGCCCGCGCGGGATTTCCCTCGTACACCCAGCCTCCCGCCAGCTTCTTGCGCGGCGGCACGATGGCGCCGGGGCCGATCAGGGAATTGGGCCCGACTTCGGCCGCATCCATCACCACGCCGCCTTCCGCGATGACGCTACCCTCGCCGAGCACGCAGGCGTGCACCAGGCCGTAGCGGCCGACGGTGACGTCATCCCCGATCGTGGTGCCATGGACGCCGTCGGCGATGTGCACGCAGGCGCGCTCGCCGAAGAACACGCGCTCCCCGATATGGATGCCATTCCCGTCGGCGCGCACGGTGGCGTAGTCACGCAGCACGAGGCCGGCGCCGCCCGTCGCGCGTCCGATGACGGCCGCGCGCGCGGCCAGTTCCGGCCGGCCCGCGAACGCGGGCCGGAATTCGAGATAGGGAAGAATCAAGCCGGTGGCGATGGAAATCTCCCCGCGCCTAGAAAACCGGCGTCTCGCGATAGGTGCCCCAGAGCGTTTTCAGCTTCTCGACCACGTCGCCCATGCTGGCCCCGGCGTCCACCAGCTCGATGGTCACCGGCATGATGTTCTCGCGCTCGTTCCTCGCCACCTCGACCAGCCGGCTCAGCAGCGCGTCCACCCCGGCCTGGTCGCGCGCTCGGCGCACCCGGTTCAGGCGCTCGATCTGGCGCGTGGCGGTCGAGGGGTCGTAGGGGTGCAGCTCGATGTCGAACTTCTCGTCCGGCTCGAGATACTTGTTGACCCCGAGCACGGGCTTCTCGCCGCTTGCCTTCTTCAGCGCGGTGTCATAGGCGAAATCCGCGATGCGGCGCTGGAACCAGCCCTGCTCGGTAAGCTTGATCGTGCCGCCGCGCCTGTCTACCTCGCCGACGACCTCGAAGATGGCGCGTTCGTACTGCGTGGTGAGGCTCTCCACGAGGTAGGAGCCGCCGAGCGGATCCACCACGCTGGCCGCGCCGGATTCGTCGGCGATGATCTGCTGCGTGCGCAGCGAGATCTTCATCGCCTCCTCGGTCGGGATCGCGAAGGCCTCGTCCATGCCGTTGGTGTGCAGGCTCTGCGCGCCGCCGAGCACCGCGGCCAGCGCCTGCAGTCCGGTGCGCACGACGTTTATCTTGTACTGCGGCTTGGTGAGCGAGGCCGCGGCCGTCTGGCAGTGGAAGCGCAGGCGCATCGATTCCGGATTTTTCGCGCCGAAGCGATCGCGCATGATTTTGGCGTACACGCGGCGCAGGGCGCGGAACTTCGCCACCTCCTCGAAGAAGTCCGCCTGGCAGACGTAGAAGAAGGCGAGGCGCGGCGCGAACTCGTCCACCTTCATGCCGGTTTTCAGCACCTCTTCGACGTAGGTGATCAGGTTGCACATGGTGAAAGCCGCTTCGTCCAGCGGCGAGGCCCCGGCCTCCGACACGTGGTAGCCGGAAATGTTGATCGGGTTGTAGCGCTTCATGTGGCGCGCGCAGTAGGTGATGCAATCGCGCACGATGCGCACCGAGGGCGCGATCGGGAAGATCCATTCCTTCTGTGCCTGGTATTCCTTGAGGATGTCGGCCTGGATGGTGCCCGAGAGCTTGTTCAGGTCGAGGCCGCGCCGCTTGGCGAGTGCGACGTACATCGCGAGCAGGATCCAGGCGCTCGGGTTGATGGTGAGGGAGACGGAGATCTTCTCCAGGTCGATGCCCTCCAGCAGGGCCTCCATATCCGCAAGCGTGTCGATCGCCGCACCCTCGCGCCCGACCTCGCCCTCGCTCATCGGGTGGTCGCTGTCATAGCCCATCAGCGTGGGCATGTCGAAGTCGGTCGAAAGTCCCGTCTGGCCCTGCGCGATCAGGTATTTGAAGCGCCCGTTGGTGTCCTCGGCGGTGCCGAAGCCGGCGATCTGGCGCATGGTCCAGGTGCGGCCGCGGTACATGGTCGGGTAGGGTCCGCGCGTGAACGGAAATTTTCCCGGCAGGCCGATGTCCTCGAGCGGCGTGTCCTCGAGGTCGAGCGCGCTGTAGGCGCGCTTCAGCGGGAAGCCGCCGAGCGTGCGGAACTCGGCCTGGCGCTCGGGCGCCTTGGCGAGGAAGCTCGCGACCTCGTTCGACTCCCAACTGCGCACCTCGGCGCTCAAGCGCTGCGCTGCGCCGCGCGCCAGGCTGCCCTTTTCCGTCCGGGCCGCTTTGCCCCGGCGCTTGCGCGCGGGCACCTCTTTGCGCGGCAGCTTGCGCGCGGGCGCCTTATTGCGCGGCGCGGCGGCCTTGCGCGATGCCGCCGCCACGTTCAAAGAACGCGACTTGCGCTTCGCTCTCGCGGCGAGAGCCTTTTTCTTCGCGGCAGCGGTCTTGCGCGGGGCTTTTTTCATTCGTCACCTCCAAAACCGGATTCCATGAGCAGCTTGCGCGCCGCATAGTGGGGCGAGACGCGCCTTGCCGCCAATTCCTTCAACAGTGCCGACAATTCACCGCGCCGCGCTTCCAGACTGTCGCGCAGCATTTCCTCGCTCGCCTTGACCAGGCGGCGCTCGGCGATCGCAGCCTGGCGCACCACGATCTCGCCGCTCTCCTTCAGCGCGCGGCCGTGCTCGTCGATCGCCTGCAACAGCTCGACGATGCCTGTGCCGCCGAGCGCGCTCGTCGGCAGCACCGGCACCTGCCAGCGGGCGCGAGATCGAGATGCGGGGGAGCCGGATTCGCCCCCTTCGGTTACGGGGGGGCCGCCCCCGCGTTCTCCCCGGCGTGGTCCCCCGCGCACTCCCCCGAGGGCGGTGCGAGGGCGGGGCTGCAGGCCGAGGCCCAGCGTCAGCATGTTCTTGAGATCCGAGATGGTGCGGTCCGCATCGGGTTTGTCGCATTTGCTCACGACATGAATATCGGCGATTTCCAGCACCCCGGCCTTGATCGCCTGGATGTCATCGCCGAGTCCCGGCGCCGAGACCACCACGGTGGTGTGCGAGGCGCGCGCCACGTCCACTTCATCCTGGCCCACGCCCACGGTTTCGATCAGCACCATGTCGTAGCCCGCGGCATCCACGATATCCACCGCCTCCAGCGTGCCGCGCGCCAGTCCGCCGAGCGCGCCGCGGGTCGCCATACTGCGCACGTAGACGCCCTTGTCGCCGGCGAGATCGGCCATGCGGATGCGGTCGCCGAGTATCGCGCCGCCGGAATAGGGGCTGGACGGGTCCACCGCGATGATCGCCCCCTTGCGTCCGGATGCGCGGATCGCCGCCGTGAGCTTCGCCACCAGCGTGGACTTGCCGCTGCCCGGCACGCCCGTGATCCCGACCACGTGAGCGCGTCCGGCGCGCCTGAAGAGCTCCTCAAGCGCCGGGCGCCCCTCCTCGTTGCCGTTCTCGGCGCGCGACAGAAGGCGCGCAATCGCACGCGTATTTCCCTCGAGCACGCGCGGTACGAGATCCATCGAAGGAATGTAAGCCATGCCCGCCGATGGTCCGCTAGAGCCGCGCGTTCATCTCGCGAAACACCTCGCGATCGTCCACCACCCTGCGCGCCTTGAAGTCGGTGCGCGGGAAGGTGCCCGGCGCGCAGATCTCGATCTTGGCGCGCAGGCCGAGCATGCGCTGAAGATGGTGCGCCGCCTGGTTGCGCAGGTCGGTCACGCCGTCCGTGCCGCGCGCCTGCGTCGCCGTGTCGGCTTCGATGCGGATCAGCAGTTCGTCCATCGCGCCCTCGCGCGAAATCACGATGCGGTGCTCGCCGCCGTAGCCGGATACCTGGTTCACCGCCGCGTCGACTTCGCTCGGATAGACGTTCTCGCCGCGGATCGTGAACATGTCGTCGATGCGGCCGAAGATGCCGCGCGGCAGCGTGGGGTAGGTGCGCCCGCAGGGCGTGGGGCCGTTCTCCCACCTGGTCAGATCGCCCGAGACGAGGCGGATCATCGGCTGCGAGGTGCGCTCGAGGTGCGTATACACCGGTGTGCCGCGCTCACCGTAGGGCACGCGATGAAATTTCTCCGCGTCGCAGACCTCGGTGTAGACCACGTCCTGCCAGAGCAGCATGCCGGGGGTTTGCGCGCTACCGGCAAGGTTCATCCACGGGGAGATCTCGGCCATCGAGCCGCAGTCCATCACCTGCGCGCCGTAGGCATCGATGATCTTGTCGCGTACGCCGGGCACCGAGGCGCCGGGCTCGCCCGAGAAAAACATGGTCTGCAAGCCGAACTTGCGCGGGTCGATGCCCTCCGCGCGCGCGGTTTCCGCCAGATGCAGCGCGAACGAGGGCGTGCCGTAGAACGCGCTCGGCTTCACCATGTCGAGCCACATGGCGGCGCGCGCGCTCATGCCGGGTGCGCCGGCGCCGAAGGGAAAGGCCTTGGCGCGCAGGCGTTCGGCGCCGATCAGCGCGCCCCAGGAACCCATGTACAGGCTGAAGATCGCCGCGATGAAAATCGTGTCGCCCGGGCGCATGCCCATGGCCCACATGATGCGCGCGTGCGCATTGGCGATGGCGTCCCAGTCGCCGCGGCCGATCGCGAAGACGGTCGGCCGGCCGGTCGTGCCGGAAGTGCCGTGTATGTGGTGCACCTCGGCGTCCGGGATGCACAGGTAGTCGCCGAACTGCGGCGCCCGCGCCTGGGCTTCGCGCAGGTCCTGCTTGGTGATGACCGGAACCCTGGTCTCGAAATCCTCGAGCGATTTCAGCTGCTGCGGGTGAAAGCCGGCCTGCTGCCACTTGCGGCGGTAGAACGGCGCTTTTTCCCAGGCGTAGCGCGTGACCTCCTGCAGGCGCCGCAGGATCGCGGCGTCGCGCTCGCCCTGCGGCATGGTTTCGCGCTTGGGAAACCAGTAGCGCTGATTCGCAGGCGGCAGATAACCGGCGTCGAAGCGCGGCGGGTAGCTCCACTGTTCCACGCGCGCCCCTGTCAGCGCGCGCCGCGCTCGGTCACGATGCGGCGCACGCAGGCCACGATCTCCGCCGGCGGCGTGTCCTGCAAAAGGAGTTCCGACACGCCGAGTGCCTTCAGCTTCACCACGTCGGCATCCGGAATCACGCCGCCGCCCATCACCTTGATATCGTCCGCGCCGCGGTCCTTGAGCAGCTTCATGAGGCGCGGGAACACGGTCATGTGGGCGCCGGACAGAATGCTGATACCGATCACGTCGGCATCCTCCTGAATGGCGGCCTCCACCACCTCCTCCGGCGTGCGGTGCAGCCCGGTATAGATGACGTCCATGCCGGCGTCGCGCAGCGTGCGCGCGACAATCTTGACCCCGCGGTCGTGGCCGTCCAGGCCCACCTTGGCGACGATGACGCGGATGCGATCGGCCTTGGTCTGCGCGACGCTCATGTCTGGTCCTGTTGAAAGTCTTGAAAAACCGAATCGGCGGCTGCCGCGGTCGGGCCGACCAGGCCGGTCGCGCCAGGCCGGTTTTCGGGGACCAATGGCTGCCCGATATTGGCGGACAGGATGGCCGCTACTATCTGGCGGCCCATGATGTCGCTGCCGCCCCCCGGCGAGGTGGGCACGATCATGCGGATCGGGCGATTGGGGAATATGTCCTGCGCGCTGACGGGCAGCGCCGCGAAAAGGCCGCCTGTCATCGCCAGGCAGTATGCCGTGAGTCTGCTATTCATGCGAGGCTCCTCGCCTTGAGTAACGGAAAGTAGCGGAATAGCGGAATAGCGGAATTCGAGGCTTCTTCTACTCCGCGATGATGCCGAGAACCGGGGTTTCCAAGCGTCTCCCCGCAGATACCAGATACACCAGATACGCCAGATACGCCAGATACGTTCCCCTTGGAAATGAATTCGCCTCCAATCAGACGGACCGGCGTAGGGCCGGTCTGCGCTCCCGGACGTACTCCTCGAGCGAGCGGCCCAGATGATCCTGCCAGTCGTCGAGGTTTTCGTCATGCGACGCGCCGGTCCGCACCATTAGCCATTGCACGCCGTCAGGGCCAACCGTGAAGCCGTACGGCACGCGCCGCGGGAAACTCAGCATGGTCCCCGGCCCGCACCAGCGCCCCGCGTGGTGGAGGCCGCCGTCGAGAATGAAAACCACCTCGTCCTGGTCGTGGCTATGGGGCCGGACCTCGAGTCCCGCCGGCCTCTCTATGACATAGATCCACGGCCCCTGCTCGAAATCGCCCAGGCAGCGCCATGTTTCACCGCGCGGTTCTCCGGGTTTCCGCGGCCGGCCATAGCGCCACTTCGCTTCGTCGAGTTGAGCTACAAAACCCTTCCACATTGGAATCTCCCCCAGGTTGTCGGCAGCCGGCACGCCCGTTGCGGCCCTGTTCTGCTTTGTTCATCTCCGTTCGTAACCCGTGACTTCCCTTCCCGATACCACTCCCCCTCCCGATATTTCTACCCGAAAGTTCCCAGATACGCGCCGCCATCGATGGACAGGTTCACGCCGGTGATATTGCCCGCCTGCGCGCTGCAAAGGAAAGCGCAGGCGTCCCCGAACTGCGCCGGATTGCCGATCTTCCCCGCCGGGAGCGCGCTGACGTAGCGCTGAATCGATTCCTCGACCGGGATGCCCTGGGCCTTGGCGATCGCGGCCATGGCGCGGAACTTGTGCTCGGTGTCATGCAGGCCGGGAAGCGCATTGTTGATGGTCACATTGTGCCGGACGGTTTCGCGCGCCAGGCCGGCCACGAACCCGGTCAGGCCCAGCCGCGAGGCGCTCGAAAGGCCGAGCGTATTCACCGGCGCCTTTACCGCGTGAGAGGTGATGTTGACGATGCGTCCAAAGCGCTGGCCGATCATGTGGTCCACCGTTGCCTTGATGAGGAAGATCGGCGCCAACATGTTCACATCGAGCGCCTGCATCCACTCCTCGCGTCCCCAGTCGCGAAAATCCCCCCCCGCAGGGCCGCCCGCGTTGTTGATCAGGATATCGGGCGTCGGGCAGGCCGCGAGGGCCGCCGCTCGTCCTTCTTCAGTCGAGATATCGGCGCACACCGTGGCCACCTTGCCGGCAGCGCTCTGGCGCATCTCGGCCGCCGCGGCTTCGAGAGGCCCCCTGCGCCGCGCGACGATCGTTACGTCTACGCCCTCGCGCGACAGCGAGGTCGCGCAGGCTCGGCCCAAGCCGCTGCTGGCCGCGCATACCAGCGCCTTCCGGCCACGAATTCCCAAGTCCATCTGCCCCCCCAGGTCCGCCACGGCACATCCGGCGTCGAGTATGAAACCCCTCTTCGCCAGGCAATGGCCGGGATCGCAGGATCGTCTGCCGCGTGCCCGCCAAGCAGGAGCAGCTTTACGCGACTCGGGGAGGCGACCCGTTCACCCGGCAAGCCCGGGCGAACATACCATGCCGCAAGGGGCCCATGCAGGATTCGGCCGCACAGGCGATGGCATCTGCGGCGAGGCGTAGAATGAAGGTTCAAATCCTTCGAGGGGGGCGAGATGAGAATTTTCCCGAGGAATTTCCGTTGCTTGGCGTGCTCTGTGCTGGCGCCGTTTCTGCTCTGCCTTGGACTCGTCGCGCAAGCCCAGGATTTTCCCTCGAGGCCGATGCGCATCATCGTGCCTTACCCCCCGGGCGGTATTCCCGACCCCGTGACGCGCGTTGTGGCGCAGTCCATGTCGGAGACGCTCGGCCAGCCTATCGTCGTGGAGAACAAGCTCGGCGGCGGCGGGCTTCCCGCAGTGCGCGACTTGCAGCAATCCAAACCGGACGGCTACACCCTGCTCTGCCTGGATAACGGCATGTGGGCGCTCCAGCCGGCGCTGCGGCCCGGCATCTACGATCCGCTCAAGGACTTCGCGCCGGTCGGCACGGCGGTCATGTCGACTATTTTCGTCACCGTAAACGACAGTCTGCAGGTAAAGACCATCCAGGCACTGGTCGCGCTCGCGAAAGCCAATCCGGGGAAGTTCAGCTTCGGCACTTCCGGCGTCGGCACCTCGCATCAGCTCCTCATGGAGACCGTCAAGGCGCACTTCGGGATCGATCTCGTGCACGTCCCCTACAAGGGAGCCGCCAGCTCCGCCGCGGCGCTTGTGGCGGGCGAGATCCCGGTGGTGATCGCGAGCATGGGGACGCTGGCGCCGCACATGAAGACGGGCAAGATCCGGCGCCTGCTCGCGTCCACTTTCCGGCGCTCGGTCTTCTCGCCGGAGGTGCCCGGACTCGGCGATGTCGGCATCGACAACAATTTCGCCGGCGACATCGGCTATGTGGCGCCCGGCGGAACACCCAGGGCGGGGATCGACAAGCTGGCCGGAGCGCTCGCGAAAGCCGTGCAGACGCCTGAATTCGCCAAGAGGATGGAGGGCCTGTTCCTGGAAGTCTCCTATCGCACGCCCGAGCAATTCGAGGAGGCGATCCGTCAGGACGTTCCGCGTTACGCGCGCGCGGTGAAGCTCTCCGGCGCAAAGGCCGAGTAGGACGCGCAAGGGCCGCCCGAACAGGACGCGTCGGGCGCCTGTCGCCGATGTCGCCGATGTCGCCGAGAGTCGCCGAGAGGATTTCGCATGGAAAAACACTTTAGGCATGGCGGCCGATTCTCGTTGTTCTCTCAGGCGGTTCTGAATATATTGTCCGACTGGATTCCGTTCCCGGAGCCGCACTCGCTCCTGTCGGCGGTACCCGGCGATACCTTCAGCAGACGGCAGAAACCCTAAGAAACGCGAGGTGGCTATGGCAGACGTAATGAAGACTCGGGTGCGCGAGCGCGGCCCGAGCGAGTTCAACCAGTACGAGCGCACGCTGAAGTGGATGGTGGACTGGCGCGAGCGCGCCTTCAAGAAGCAGATCGTGATCCGCAGCGAGGATGTGGAGTGGGAGCAATCGCGCCAGGGCCGCTTGAAGTACTTCATCAACCGGGAGACCGACGACGAGACGCTCGGCGTGTTGCGCGACTGGAACGTGTTCCTGCACGACATCAAGACGCACTCCGGGGCGCACCGGCACCAGGGCGGGCTGATCATCTACGTGGTCGAGGGCGAGGGCTACACGGAGGTGGACGGCGTGAAGAAGGAGTGGCAGGCGGGCGATGCGCTGCTCTTGCCCCTCAAGCCGGATGGCTGCGTGCACAAGCATTTCAACAAGCACCCGGGAAAGAGCGCCATATGGATGGCCTGGATCTACAGCCCGTATATGGATGAACTCGGCAAATGGGTGGAACAAAAGGAGGTGTCCCCTGACTTCAACAAGTAAGCCGCGCAGGGATCTGCGCAAGGAACTGAACCTGTTCGATGAACTCATCCGCATGCGCGATGCGCAGCG
>ORMF012702373.1_pt1 | contig 70433 bp, 50 predicted proteins | sample 1779871 | NCBI WGS metagenome assembly ORMF01 (sample SAMEA104232316, study PRJEB22302) | groundwater metagenome | biome: forest; feature: aquifer; material: groundwater | place: USA | collected 2011-08-07 | depth 5.4 m | reverse complement strand
GGGGTGGGCGTGTACGACCTCGGCGGGCCCGCGGTCGTGAGGAGTGGGGCGGACTCGCAGATGGGGCGGGGCGAGCCGATCGAGGACACTGCACGCGTGCTGTCGCGGTACGTTCACGCGATCGTGTTGCGCACGTTCGAGGACACGAAGATCGCGGCGCTCGCGCGCGCGTCGACGGTGCCGGTGATCAACGCGCTCACCGATGGTGGACATCCGTGTCAGGTACTCGCGGATCTGCAAACGGTGCGCGAGCGCAAGGGAACGCTGCGCGGGTTGAAGTGCGCGTGGGTCGGCGACGGGAACAACGTTGCGAACAGTTGGATCGAAGCGGCGATGTTGCTCGGCCTCGAGTTGACGCTCGCAGTGCCCGAGGGGTTCGATCCGTCGCGGCTGACGCAAGCGAGCAAGTCGCGCGTGAATGTCCGCGTCGTGCGAGCGCCGGGCGAGGCGGTCGTGGGCGCCGACGTTGTGATCACCGACGTCTGGGCGAGCATGGGGCAGGAGCAGGAGCGTGCGCGGCGGCTCGAGGCGTTCAAGGCGTATGGCGTGACGCCGGAGCTGATGAAGGGCGCGGCGACGGGTGCGATCGTGCTGCACTGTCTGCCGGCGCACCGGGGCGAGGAGATCGACGGGGTGTTTCTCGACGGGCCGGGCGCGGTGGTGTGGGACGAGGCCGAGAATCGGCTGCACGCGCAGAAGGCGTTGTTGGAGTACCTGGTGAGGTGAGGGGGGAGGGGGAGTCGACAGTCGACAGTTGAGAGTTGACAGTTGAGAGTTCGGAGGGGGAGACGAGAGTGCGGTCGTGGGCCGACCTGCGCGACGAACGCGTCGGGCATCGGTGTTTTCCGTGACGGATCGCCAGGTCCCCGGCCACTGCTGCATCGATGACTCACCAAACACGTTCCGCCCGCTCGACCGTCGGCTTCGCACTCGTTGCAATCGCACTCACTCGGTGCGCCGCCATGCCCGACGCGGGAAACGATGTCACGGAGACTCCCGATTCGGGGTCCTCGGACGCGGCGCGCGCGGATGCGTCGAGTGCCGACGGCATTTCGTCGCCCGACTCCGCCGCCCGCGCCCCCCTCACGGTCGCACCGCGCCCGGGCATGGCCTTCCGTCCGTGCGACCCGGGCGGGCGCTGTCCGACGGGTTTCAACTGCTACACGACCGGCTGCCTGCCCGCGATTCTTGAAGGCGAGTCGTGCCACGCGATCTGGGGCGCGACGCCGTGCGTCTTCGGCACGTCGTGCGTCGACGCAGGCCGCGGGTTTCGATGTGTCGTGAACGGTGCCGACGGTGGCATGTGTCGTTACGGCAGCCCGCGCTGCGACACGGGTCTGGGCTGCGCCGAGTCGACGCACGAATCGCTCGCGCGATGCCGGCCGGGACTCGTGGCGGGCGAGCTGTGCGGAGCCCCCGGCGATTTGTGCAACGAGGGTTCGTCGTGCCTGTCGGTCAGCGGCACGGTCCGCTGCGTCGTGAACGGCGCGGCCGGAGGAACGTGCCGGCCCGCGCGGCGAACGCCGGACGGCGAACTCGACACGTCGGACGTGTGTGATGCCGGGCTCGCGTGCGTGCCCGAGTGGCGCGAGAGCGCGCGCGGTTACGAGCGCTGCCTGCGGGTGCTTCCGGCTGGCAGCGCGTGTGGGCTCGCGGGTGTCGCGTGCGCGCCGGGATCGACGTGCATCCCCCGGGACGGAACGTTGCGCTGCGTGGCCAACGGCGCTCCGGGCACGACGTGCCGGACGGAATCTCCCGAGTGCGACGACGGCGCGGAGTGCGGCGCGCGCACCGATGGCGGAGTCGACCGGATCTGCCGGCTTCGCGTACCGCGTGGCGGAGCGTGCGATCCCCGCGGCGTGTCCACAGCGTGCACGGGCGGCGACGAGTGCAACTCGGAGAACGTCGCCGACGGCGGACAGTGCGTCGAGGCGGGCTCAGCTCCCGGCGCCGCGTGTCGCGGGACCGAGCCTCGGTGCGACGGCGATCTGCGGTGTTCGCCGTTCTCGCGGTATCGGCAGACGTGTCGAACCATCGCAAACGTGGGCGACGTCTGCGACCTTGGTGGGATTCGAACGCTGTGCCCCGCGGCCACGCGGTGCGTGCCGACGGCGGCAACTCCGCGTGGAGTGATTTCGGCGACGTGCATGGTCGCGATTCCCGATAGCGAACCGAACGAGCGATGGGTGCCAGGGCGCGCGCCGCTTGGCGTATCGGTGCTCTACCGCGCGTCCCTGCCGGCGGGCGACGTCGAGGACTGCGCGGTGGTGCGCGTGGCAGCGGGCGCGTCGCTGTACGTGGAACTGGCGCGGGTCGGCATCGTTGCCGGCAACTCGTTCGTGGTCAGTGTGCTGCGATCGACCGGCGACTCGCTGGGTCGCTGGACGCTCTACGACCGCGGAGCGCACGGGCCCCTTGCGGGCAGCGCGCGACTCGATCCGAGCGCGATCGACGTGCTCCGCGATCTCCCGGCCGACGACTACCGAGTGTGCGTGCGTCCAGCGAACGCGCCGGTCGCGGATTACACGCTTGCGGTCGGCGTGATGTAGGCATCGATACGTACGTCAGTGTCGTCTGTCGCGCTGACGCCGGGTCCAACCGAACGCGTGCCCTTCACCGACGCCGGCGCCTGTATGCTTCGCCGCAGTGTTCCTCCACCTCGTCGACACCAACGAAGACCTTGGCGACGCCTGGCGACAGTCGTTCGCCGGCCTGCCGCGCGTCACGGTTCGCATGCGTATCGTGCGCTGAAGGCCGCGTTGCGACGCGCCGCCGAACACGCCGCGCAGGTCTCCGATCTGTACTGTCCCGGACTCGGCACGGGCATCGGACGAATTCCGCCGCAGCACGCCGCGCGCGAGATGGCCGATGCATACCGCGCATGGCTCGCGTCGAATCCGTAGCCTGCGGCGGCGGCTCTCGAAGGCGTGCGGACGTAGCATTGTAGAAAGCATGCGTTATGACGTTTACCGTCGCACGACGTTCGCGGGTGAAAAAGATCAATATCACACGATACGAATAGGTATGGCGGCCCACGCCCGGATGTGATAATATCCATCCACTATCCATTCACAAGATGTCATCCGACCCGTCACTTCTCGCCAATCACCTACGTCGCTACGGCGTCCAGCCGGCCGCCGCGATTCGGCGCGCACTTGGCCTCACGCAGCCGACGTTCTCTCGAGCGCTCGCACGCACCGATGGCCTGATCCGCATCGGGCGCGCGCGAGCGGCGCGCTACGGCCTCTCGCGCTCGGTCGCAAATCGCGGATCGCACTGGCCGGTCTACCGTCTGGACGCACGCGGGGCGCCGCGCCGCGTCGGGTTGCTCCACGCTGTTCACGTCGACTGCTGGTGGTTCGAACCATCGAAGCGCGCGTGCCGGTGGCTGCACGGTGCTTCGTCCGATGGACTGTTTCGCGGGCTGCCGTGGTTCCTGGCGGATCTTCGCCCGCAGGGATTCATGGGTCGCGCATTCGGCCGGCGCCACGGAGTCGATCTCGGCTTGCCGAACGACGCGTCGAGATGGACCGACGACGACGTTCTGCTGGCACTGCTTTCGCGCGGCGAGGATCTGCCCGGCGACTTCATCGTGGGCGAGGCTGCGCTCGAGCGCGTCCAGCGTCTCCGACTCGCTGCGCCGGACGCGATCTCCCGTCGTGCCCGCGCGAAACGATATGGCGAGTTGGCCGCTGCAGCGGTTGCCGGCGAATTGGTCGGTTCATCGGCCGGCGGCGAGCAGCCGAAGTTCGGCGCGACGATCGCGGACGGCAACCGTTCTGTGCGCCATGTTCTCGTGAAGTTCTCGGACATGGTGGCGTCGGCTGCCGGGCGGCGTTGGGCGGACCTTCTGGTGTGCGAGCACGTCGCCGGTGAAATTCTTCGCCACGCGCGCATCGCGTCGGCTCGAAGCGAGATCGTGGACTCCGGTGGACGGCGGTGTCTGGAGGTTTCGCGTTTCGATCGTGTTGGAGCGCACGGTCGGCGCGGGTTCGTGTCCCTCGCCGCGCTCGACGCGAACGAATACGGCATGCACGACGATTGGCGCCATGCCGCGGATCGACTCGAGCGCGACGGCTGGATCGGCGCAGCAGGCGCGCAGTCCCTCCGGACGCTGCGATTCTTTGGACAACTGATTGGCAACACCGATCAGCACTTCGGCAACGTCGGTTTCGAGTTCGGTGAGGTGCGTCCGTTTCGGCTCGCGCCAGCGTACGACATGCTGCCGATGCTCTATCGACCCGCGGCGGCCGGCGAGATCGTCGCGCGGCGCCTCGAGCCCGAGTTGCCGCCTCCGGAGGCGACCGCGGCGTGGGAGCGTGGAGCGGCGTTGGCGTTGGTGTTCTGGAGGCGCGTCGCGAAGGACGCCAGGATCTCGCGAGACTTCCGAACGATCGCGTTGCAGAACGCGACGAGCGTCGCGCGAGTCAGGTCGACGCATCGACGCGGTAGGTGACTCGGCCCTACGGACCGCCTGGAAACACCGTCGCGCACATGCCGATTCGAAGTTGCGCTGCCGAAATCGACTCGAGCAGCGTTCGCAATCGAGCAACGCCGGGCGGCACCGGCCGGCAGCCCGAAGCACCCGCACAGTCGACGCCGATCTCGACCAATCGCGAGCCGACTTGGATCTGGAACACCGTCCCATCCGAGGGACGCGTGTCGCGGCCGTAGAGCACCGGCGCCATCGCGAGCGCGGCGACAACGTCCGGGTCGGCGAGTGCAGCTTGAAGGTCGGCGATGTTCGGACGCGCGGTCGCGCTGCACCCTGGCACGTCGTTCGAGCACATGCGATCGGGCGGACCGCCGAACGACATGCGATGGAACGTGAACACCCGGCACGACGCGACGCTCGAGCGATCCTGGAACAGCACGCGCCCGCCGTTCATCCCCCACGAGACGGTCGACGACACGCAGTCCGTGCACGCGACATCGACCGGGGGTGCGACGTCGCCGGCGTCGGGGCAGCTCCAGCCGCTCGGGGTGCACGTGCACGCGCCCGGCGGCCGACCGACGCACGCGCACATCGAGATGGGAATCGTTCCCGACGGACACATCCACGCGCCGCCGATGCACTGCTGCGCAAGCGCCGCGTCGCCGCAGATTCCTCCGGGCGTTCCCATGACACACGCACCGCTCGGCACGGGGCCCGAACAGCCCCCGTCCATCGGCGGGCGAACGTCGAGAGTGTCCGCAACGGGAACGTCGCCGGTCGGGACATCGGTGCCGTCGGGTGAGGGCGAGTCGACGCGAGAGTTGTCGGCGGCCGTGTCGGCGACCGTCGTGTCGTTCCCGACCGTGTCACCGGTGCTGTCCGCCGCGGTTGCGTCGGTCCCGACCGCGTCGGACGCATCGCCGGGCGCCGAAGTTCCAGAGCACGCGGCGAGAAGGGGGAGCGCGAGGGCGAGTGCAAGTGTGGTGCGAGCCATGGCGGAATTCGTAGCAGGAAGGAGACGAAGTTGCACTCGCGTCGAACCTCGGGCGTCACCGCACCGGTGCCGCCATCAGTGCCCCGGCATGTTCGCGCACCGTGCTCGTGCTCGTGCTCGTGCCCGACCACCCACCGACATCGCAGCCCGGCCCCCCCCCGCTCACACGACCTCCGCGCCGCAGCGCCCCAGGACTTCGATGAACTGTCGGCTTCGTCCCGAAAACGCGAGCTTCTGTGACCAGGTCGTTCGCAAGGCGCGGACGCGGTCCGTCACGATCGGCGCGACGCGAACGTCGAAGCCCGCCGCCCGATACCCCAACTCCAGCTGAGTGCAGAACTCGCGCGCGTCGAGCGCGCACAGCGCGAGAGTCTCGATGGCGCGAGCGTCGCTCTCGACGTCGTAGCCGAAGACGACTCGAAGTTGCGCGTCCGCTTTGCACAGTCCGCGAATTCGCGCGAGCGCATCGACCTCGGGGCGCGCCACCGCACCGAGCAGCGAGCCCCACGGCAGGAGCAGCGTGACCGAGTCCGCGAATCCCTCGAGTTCGCCGGGCAACGCCTCGAGCGCCAGCCGTCCGAAGAGCGCGTTCGGCACGCCGCCGCGGGACGGTTTCGCCGCCGCCCGCCGCGAGACGTCGCGGAGACCGTCGGCGTTCGCATCGACGCCTACGAACAACGTATCGGCTCGATCCCTTGCGGATCGATAAACGTACGCGCCGTCACCGGTTCCGACATCGACGTGGACGGCGCGATAGTTCGCCGCCCACCCCGCGAGTCATCAACGGTCCACCCAGTGTTCGCGTTTGCCTTGAACGTGCAACATGACGGCCACAATACGAGGCCCACCGCCGCTGTCAATGCATCGACCTGCTCGTGCTCGTGCTCGTGCTCGAATTCCCCTCCGCCTCCGCATCCGCCTCCGCGGCGGAACCCTCACCGACACAACGTAAACGAACACACTCCGCTTCGACACACCCGCTGTTCGCCGCAGTGCTCCGAGAACACGGACGGACACATGTCGTCGGACGTGCATACTCGCGAACACGCCATGTACGTGTTCATCGCGTTCGTCGGATCCGGCACTCGAAGACACGAGAGTCCGCCTCGACAGACGTCACTCCCACCATCTTCGCAGCGATCGTAGAGCCCAAGCGGGTACGAACGGCACCCAACGGTGGAGCCCAGCGCGAGAAACGCGCCGCCGACTACGGCCAGTATCCGAGATGCGGACACGTGCTCCGTTCGAGGCATCGGTGATCGGCCGGGTGGGTGCGGAAATAGATGTCGGCGCCGTCCGTGTTGAAGAATCGCGCGGCAACATTGTACATGTACGTGGTGTAGTCGAACGGCAAGTCGGGACGCGGTGGCTCGTCGACGCTGTGGTGCCCTTCGGGACGAACATAGTAGTTGATCGACGAACTGGTCGGCCGCCGGGGATCAGGGATCCAGGGAGTCGACGACATCGTCGGAGCCCAGACGGCGGCGAGGTCTCCTGCATTGCTTGCGTCGACCGGTCGCGCAAGTCGAACGAGGCGCAACGGAGGATCCAACGTTGCTTCCCCGTATCCCTGCTGGCCCTCGTCCAGATTGTCCACGTCCATCAAGTAGGTCATGGACGTTGCCGTGGGCCACCGATTGAGCCAATAGATCCCTTCGATGACGTGGCGGTCGATGAGCAGATGGTTCGGAGTCATCGAGTATCGAGCGAAGAGATCGGGCGGCGTCGCATAGTCGCGCAAGTGCGGCGGCGCGTCGTCGCGGAGAAACGGAATGAGTCCCGCGGCGCGTCCGAACGCGTTCCCGGTGTTCAGCGGAACGTTCTGATCGCCTACCGTGGCGACATTGATGATCGAATGCCGCGCCGGCTGCGTGAACTGCGCGGGCGGACGACGCAGGAAGTAGTACGGCGCGAACGAAATCGGGTCGCCGCCCTCGAGTGCAACTTGTGCGAGCGTGAGGAAGCGCCGGAACTCCGGTGCTTGACGGCGCAGGCCGAGTCCCTCCGTGGGCGACACGAGCGCGGGGGCCTGTCCGCCAGGAGCAGGCCTGCGAACGATCATGTACGTGTGGCAGTTGTCGACGTCGGGATTGGTGTCGGTCACGGTGCAACGTGCGGGCTGCCGTGGAATGTGCCCGCAGCCCTCGGCGCAATCGCCTTCGTACACGTAGAAACGAGAGACACTCGAGCGCAGGTGAGCATTCGGACGCAGGACGCACGTGCCGAAACTCTCGACCGCCGCCATGGGACGACCGGTGACCGGGTCCGGAGGCAATGAGTAGATTTCGAGTGTGAGCGGGTCGTTCGTGTCGGCCGGGAATGGAAGCTGGAACCGTCCGCCTTCGCCCGCAAGCGCGCAGCGGACGATCGGGTTTTCGCAGTTCGCTCCGCGGCAGTTGATGACGCGAACGGTGTCTCCCGGTTGAATCGTCGGGGCTCCGTCGCGACCATCGGTGTTGGTCACGTTCGCACAAGCGAACTCGAGATTGCCGATCTCGTCGATGTTGGTCGAAAGCAAACGCATCGAGAGCTGGTTGGCCGCACACGACGTACGCGTGAATACACACCGCCGATCGGTCGCGCCCATGTCACACGTAGAAAACCGCGGGCACTCGTTGTCGGACGTGCATCGGTCGCCGCGCCGCAACCCGTAGTCGGACGGCGGACTGCCGACGATCATCGGACCCATCAAACGCAGAAGCACCGCTTCGCGAATGCCACCCTGCACACTGCGCGCGCCCACGTCGGCCAGACCACCACCGCCAGCGTACGGAACCGAACCTCGAATGTCGGGCTCGGATCCACCGAGCAGTTCGGACATGATCCCGCCGAGCGATTCGCCCATCACATAGAATCGTCCGTTGGGGCCGCCGACATCCGGGCGTCCGTCGCCGTTGTAGTCGCCGATGTGGTCGTCGTCGACTCGGCCATTGCCGTTGAGGTCGATTGGCACCGCCGGCGGCTGGCGGTCGGCCGGCTGGCTTGTCATGTAGGGCGGCAGTCCGAGGGCGGGATCCGTGCCGAAGCCGCGCATCGCACGGATCAGTTGCGAGATCTCGAGCGCGTACTGCCGCACGTTGTCGCGCGAGTGAACGACGTAGGAAGTCCAGAAGTCTGCCGCGGGATCTCCGTACCCGTCTCCGTTGATGTCCCGTGCGCGATTGCCGCGGTACAACAACACGTCGCCGACGCCGGCGAGACAGTTACCGCGAAGATACAAATTCACCGCGGTGCGCACTTCGGGCCACAGCGGCAATCCATGCGTGGGGCCATCGATGGCAATCGTCGCAATGCCGTTCGTGGCCATGACTCCAGCGACTGCAAACGCCTCGGTGATTCCCGCGCCGTACCCGTGCGTGTAGATCATTACGGGGAATGGTGCGTGCGCCGACGCGGTCTCGCGCGGCACGAACAGCATGTAAGGAATCTCGGCGTCGCCGACGTGGTCGATCGTGCCGGTGCGAATGTTCATTTGCCAGTGTGCGTGATAGTCGATGTTCCGCCGCGGGTCGGCCGCCGTGAGGTACGGCGAGTGGTAGGTACCGAGCACGGCATACGCGACGCTGTCGTACGAGGCATCGCGGGCCCCACGTCGGGCCGGTCCGGGGTCGTCGATGTAGTCCAGGGTCTGGAAAATCCCCTGCAGGCCCTGCCGATCGATGACGAAGTTGTTCCGCTCCTGCTCCGGTCGACAGACGCCCGATGCACCGATGTTCACCCGACCAAGCGCCATCCGCGGCGTGATTTGCGCCAGCTGCGCAAACGGTCCGCGGCCGTAGAGTCCGTCTCGCGCTGCGAACAACTCACTGACGGTGGTCTCCGTCGTGTAGTACCACGCGAACGCCACCCGACCTCCGGCCCCCGTGCCACCGTCGAGCGCTGTGCCGCCGCTGCCGTCGCATCCCCTGTCGTCGTACCGTAGTCCGCCGTAGAGCGCGGAGTGCGCACACAGGTGCCCGCGCAGTGCCGAGAGCGCGTTGGCCATCAGCGGATGCGTCACGGTCTCGAACGGACTGCGCACGGGCTGACCGTCGTTGCCGACGAGCCGGTCGGTCAGCACCACGGCATAGCGATGTTGTTCGAGCAGCGGCAGCAGCGGACGCACGATCAGCGTGTCCGTCGAGTGCTCGAAGAACGCCGTCAGGTTGTCGTACGGGTTGCCGCTCGCCGGGAACACATTGCGGCGACCGAGGACGCCGTCGAAGTTCGTGTCTTCTTCTGGCTGCAGGCGGCCGTCGCCGTTCGTGTCTTCGTTGATCGTTTCGAAAATGATGTTCGACTCACCCGTTCGCGGATCGTTCGGAAAGAGCGGATCGCGACTTCGACGTGTGTACGGAAAATTCCCGTCGCCGATGTCGAGCGGCTGGGGCAGCCCCGTCTCCAGGTCGATCAGGTACACCGCGTCGTTGGCGAATGCGTTGTCGTCGCCCTGATGGCGTCGTTGAATGTTCGCGATGTCCAGATCGTTCTCGAAGGGCACCGTGATCGCTTCGTACGTTCCGAATCCGTCCAGCTCGTCGAATTGGCTGCGAAACGTATGCTCGAGATTCGTGGGCGCCAGCATCGAGGCGTTGATGCGCAGCCCCGTCGGACTCGTGGGATCGGGACGCGTCGCAATGTCGTTCGGAAGCGGAATCTCCGGCAGCGGCCGATGCCCGAGGTCCCAACGCACGCGCGGCCCCGTGCCGATGGGCGTGCGCGGCCCCGTCTGGTCGACGGGCAAGTCCGGCGTGCACGACGCGAGGGCCAACCAGGCGCCGACGATGATGAAACCGGCGGGAAATCGGGAGAGAGATCGCATGGCGTGGGTTCGCTCCGGCAACGCGGGGAATCTATCAGGCCCGCGCGCAATCGTCGCCGAAGTTCGGAATGTCTGCCACCTCCGGAGAAATGCGGCTGCGGGCTGGCGCGGAAGGGGGGTCTCTGGCTACGCTGCCGCGCGTACATGGGTGACGGCAACGACCCCGCGGGCGACGACGTCGACCTGTCCCCTGCGGAACGCGGGGACATCGACGGCATGTACCTACGGATCGCAAATTCGAATTTCTACGAGTTGCTCGGCGTGCCGAGGAGTTCGGACCGGCGCGCGATCCGCGAAGCGTATTTCGCCCACTCGAAGCGCTTCCATCCCGACATGTACTTCGGCCGCAAGCTTGGGCCGTGGAAGGCCCGCACCGAAGCGATCTTCCGAGAGGTCACGCGGGCATACGAAACCCTCTCGAATCGAAGTCTCCGTGCGGACTACGACGCGTCGATCGGCGGCAGAACCTCGTCGACGGGCGCGAGATCCGCAGTGTCCGCCCGATCGGTCCGCCCGCCCGCACCGCCCGCACCGCCGGCCCCAACGCGTTCGCCCACGGGCTCGTCGTCGACACTGCCCGCGAGTCCCGTGATCACGCCGGCGCCGCCCGCCCGCGGCGTGTCGCAATCTCACATGCCCGCGGTGCATCCCCGACCTGCGACACAGCCACCGCCAGCCGTCACGGAGTCGAGCGAGGACTCGGCGTACCGCACGGATCCCGAGTCCGCGAAGCGCGCTGCGCGCGAGGCCATCGCCCGTCGATTCTCTGCGCGACCGCCCGGCGGTGGCCCCGTTCCGGTTCGCCCGTCGGGCACGATGCCCGCGCCGTCGAGCCCGCCGGGCGCCGCGGGGTCGACGTCACTCGACTCGTTGCGGGTTCAGTTCTTCTCGCGGCAGGACGCCGAGCGATCGCAGAAACTTGGCGGCCTGATCCGAATGGCCGACGAGGCCGAGAAGGCCAACAACATTCTCGAAGCGGCGAACCTGCTGAATCTCGCGCTGCAACTGGCGCCCGACGACGTGACGTTGCGGGCGCGAACGGAAGCCGCGACCAAGCGGATGGCGGAATCCATGGCGGACACGTTCATTCAGCAGGCGCGCTCGGAGGAGCAAGGCGGACGCTGGGACCGCGCTGCGGAAGGGTGGCTGAAGGCGTCGCTCGGTCGGCCGAAGGACGCGAGTCTCCTCGAGCGGGCGGCGAATGCGTTGATGCGCGGCGGAACGGATCTTCGCAAAGCGGCCGACCTGGCGCGCCGCGCGACGGCGTTGGAGCCGAAAAACGTGAAATTCCACGTGACGCTCGGGCAAGTCTTCCTTGCCGCTGGACTGAAAGCCAGTGCATCCGCGGCGCTCGAAGCCGCGTCGGCGCTGGACCCCGGCTCCCCTGTCGTGAAAGACTTGCTGGCGAAAGCAAAGGCTTGAGCCATTCACCGAACTGGGCCGCCGGAGTCACGCGCCTGTGACGACGACGACCCGCCTGGCGGCGCACGATTGAGCGGCCGGGGGCGACCGCGCGCTGGCGCGGGCAGGGCGGCGGGGGCACCGCAGGGATCTCACGCATGGAAAAAGTCATCGGTATCGATCTCGGAACGACCAACTCGTGCGTTGCGATCTTGGAGGGCGACACGCCGACGGTGATTGCCAACCGCGGTGGGTACAAGACCACGCCGTCGATGGTTGCGATGACCGAGGCCGGCAAGCGACTCGTCGGGCACCTGGCGAAACGCCAAGCGATCACGAACGCCGAGAACACCGTGTACGCCGCGAAGCGGTTGATCGGGCGCAAGTGGAATTCGCCGCAGGTCAAGCAGGTCGAGCAGAGCGCGTCGTATCGAATTGCCGAGGGACCCCACGCGGACGTGCGCGTCGTCCTGCGCGACAAGCAGTATTCGGTGTCGGAGATCTCCGCGATGGTGCTTCAGGAAATGAAGTTCATCGCCGAAGAGTACGTCGGGCACGAGGTATCCAAGGCCGTCGTGACGGTGCCTGCGTACTTCAACGACAGCCAGCGACAGGCGACGAAGGACGCGGGTCAGATCGCCGGCCTGGACGTCATTCGGATCATCAACGAGCCGACCGCGGCGGCGCTCGCGTACGGGTTCGGCAAGAACTTCGACCGGCTCATCGCGGTGTACGACCTCGGCGGCGGCACGTTCGACATCTCCATTCTCGAAATCGGCTCGGGCGGCGTGTTCAAAGTCATCTCGACGGCCGGGGACACGTTTCTCGGCGGCGAGGACTTCGATGCTCGGATCATCAATTGGCTCGTCGATGGCTTCGTGGCCGAGCACAACATCGATCTGCGCAAGGACCGCATGGCGCTGCAGCGGCTCAAGGACGCGGCGGAACGCGCGAAGATCGAACTCTCGAGCGTGCGGGAGACCGAGATCAACCTGCCGTTCATCATTTCGTCGGGACGAAATGAAGCGCTGCATCTCCAGCGCGTCCTGACCCGCGCGGAGTTCGAAAAGCTCACGGCCGACCTTGTCGAGCGCACGGTGGAGATCGTCAAGCAGACCCTCGACGACGCAGGCATTTCCAAAGACGAAGTCGAGGACGTCGTGCTCGTGGGCGGCATGACCCGCGTTCCGCGGATCGAGCGCTCGGTCGCGGACTACTTCGGGCGCGAGCCCTGCAAGGGCGTCCATCCCGATGAAGTCGTCGCGCTCGGCGCGGCGATTCAGGGTTCGGCGCTCGTGAACACGCAGCAGAAGATGGTGCTGCTCGACGTCACGCCGCACACGCTCGGCGTGATGGTGCATGGCGGGATGTTCGAGCCACTCATTCCGCAGAACAGCACCGTGCCGACGTCTCGGGCGAAGCTGTTCACGACGTCACGGGACAACCAGACCGCGGTGAAGATCCTCGTGATGCAAGGCGAGAGCGAGCAAGCGGACAAGAACGAGCTGTTGGGAGAGTTCTTGCTGAGCGGGCTGCGCCGCGCGCCGGCGGGGCAGGTCGAGATCGAAGTGACGTTCGAGATCAACGCCGACGGCATCGTGTCGGTTCAGGCGAAGGACCTCGAAACGGGGTTGGAGCAGTCGATCACGGTCACTGCGAGCTCCGGGCTTACACGCGATGAGATCGACGAGATGCTGGAGGACGGCAAGCGCTTCGCGGTGGAGCGCAAGACCGGCGAGGAGTTCGAGGCGCGAAAGCAAGAGGCCGATGCGCTCGTCACCGACATCGAGGGGCTCTTCGACGCGGTGTCGAAAGTCGTCGGCGCGAGCGACTACGGCCGCGATGCGCTGGAGAAGGCCCGGGCGGTCGTCGACCGAGCGCGCCAGGCGATCGAACGGCGCGATGCTGCCGGACTGAAGGACCAGACCGAAGCGCTTTCGCGGACGCTCAAGATGTTCAAGGGTGTGGTGGGTAAGTCGTAGCACCGGATGGCAGGCGACAAAGACAAGCGACGGCCAGGCGATTCGAAGCGTCCCGCCGGAACGCGAGGCAAGAAGCCGAGCCGTGCCGGCTCGCTGCAGTCGTCCACGCCCCCCGTTCTCGGGATGCCCGCCGGCGACGACAGTTGGGGTCCCGCCGATCCCGATCGCACGCCTTCGCGGGGCGTGTCGTCCGCGGACGCAACGCCAGCGCTCGGCATCGCCTCCGCGGACACGACGACCCGGCTCGCGGCCATTCCGGAGGACGCGCCGACGGGACGACCGAAGGCGACCCAACCCGTGATCCGCCGCGCCAGCGGAAAGATCGCGCCGCCGCCGCCGAAGATGCCCACGCTCGTGGGTCCCGAGCCCGAGTTGTCGTTCGACCTCGCCGCGATGAGCGTGAGCGTTGCGAACGGCGACGAATCGAACCGCGATGTGATGTCCGCGGAGCCGCTGTCGGATGGCCCCCGAGGCGAGACCGGTGTCGGCGACACGGGGACCGACATGAGCTGGGAATTGTCCCTCGGCGCCGATCCGGAGCCGTCGCGTGCACACCCCGCGCCGAGTCCCCTTTCGCTCCCTCCAGACTCCGGCGACGCGCTCTCACTCGTCGACCGCGCGAGTTTGCAGCCGCCGTCTCTGGCGACCGCGGACCATCGTCGGGAACTGCTCGATCGCTTCGCGCTCGGTGATTTCTCGGGGGCGCTCGCGATCACCGAACAGTTGCTTGCGGGTGCGCCCGACGATCCCGAGTTGCGAAGCATTGCGGAAGAGTGCCGGAGCAAACTTCGTCAGATGTACATCTCACGACTCGGCGCTCTCGATGCGGTGCCGGTCATGACGATGCCCCGCGCGGAACTCAAGTGGCTTTCACTCGACCATCGCTCGGGCTTTCTGCTCTCGCTCGTGGACGGGCAGTCGTCGATCGACGAGATCATCGACGTCTCCGGAATGACCGCGCTCGACGTCCTGAAGGTTCTCTTCGACCTGCAGACGCAGAAAGTCGTGGGCGTCCGGGTGGCATCTCGGTGACCCGCCGCGCGTAGCCCAGCGTGCGGATCGCAGTGTCAGCCCGGCGGAGCGTCGGCGCCGGCGTCGCCCGTCGCGGCGTCGGGTGCTCCGGCGTCCCCGGAGGACATGACGCGCGTGCAGACTCCGCGAAAATCCGGCTCGCTGTTGCACGAGCATCCCGCGCACGTGCAGGCCGAGTTGCAGCACACCCCGTGCGCGCAGAACCCCGTGCCGCACTGCGTGGCCAGCGTGCACGATTGGCCGATCTGCAACGGGCTCGTATCGGTCCCGACGACGTCGGCCAATGCGTCGGCCGCCGGGGCGTCGGTCACTGGATTGTCCGCCACGACGTCGACGACGCCCGTATCTACCACGCCGGTATCCACGACACCTGTGTCCGTCGTTCCGGCGTCCGAGCCGCGCGCGACACACGACGGGTACTGCATCGTGTCGAACGACCCGATGGGGCAGCAGATGCAATCGCCACCGGAGCACATGGTTCCCGGGTTCGCAAAGCTCACGCAGCGAGCGGCGGGATTCGTGGCGTTGCGATCGCAGTCGACGTTGTTCTCGCAGCGTCCCTGGATGGGCTGGGCGTCGCAGCCGGCCGCGAAGGCGGCGAGGACTGGAATCACGAAAGCGATCCGGCGGTGCATGGCGTGGGCGTTCTAGGCGAGAAGCGGAAGAGAGTAAAGCCTACCGAACGTCGTACGCGCAGCGAAAGCCAAGCCCGAGGCGCCGGTCGCCCGCCGGTACGTCGCTCCGGTGCGTCACGCGCAGCGCGAACGCCGGCCGATCGTACCCGCCCCCGCGGACGATGCGGGCCGCGCCGTGGGTGGCCCCGCGAGGCGCCACGCGCAACGCACTTGGGTCGGCGGGATATTGCGATTCCGTCGGATCGTATGCGTCCGCGGTCCACTCGCTGACGTTGCCGGCCATGTCCAACAGTCCGTCCGGCGACGCACCGTCGGGATAGCTTGCAACCGGCGCCGTCCCGGCGAATCCGTCCCCGGCGTCGATGCAGTGGAGCGCGATCGCGCCATGATTCGCGCGCCGCGGGTCCCACTGTTCGCCCCATGGAAAGGCACGTCCGTCGCGCCCGCGCGCGGCTCGCTCCCACTCGGCCTCGGTGGGAAGCCGCCCGCCGCGCCACGTGCAGAACGCCCCGGCGTCGTACCAACTCACGCCCACGACCGGCTGCATCTCGCCGCCGTACCCGATGCTTCCAAGTCCCGCGGCGGCCGACGCGCAGACGCCGGCGTGCACGCATCGGTCGTACGCGCGCTGGGTGACTTCGGTTCGGTCGATGGCGAATCGACCCAACCAAACGCGGTGCGAGCCGCTCTCGTCCGCAAAGAGCGCGGGTTGACAGATCACGGCGTCGCGACCCACGACGCGAATGCCGAGGCACATTTGAACGACCCCCGCGATGTCCACGGCAGGCTCTGTGCGACACAGCGCCCGCGCGTCGGCGACGCCAAGCGAGGTCGTCCCCATGATGAACTCCCCCGCGGGGATCGTGACGATCGGTGTCGGCCGTGCGCGCAGGATCTCCGACCGTCCCGTCGTGGTGGACGGACCGGAGACCATCGAAGCCGCGACGGCCACGAGCATGAGCAGACCGGTCGCGAGGTGAGACACCATCCTGCGCGTAGTGTACCCCGAGCGGCGCAGTGCTACGGTCCGCCCTCGATGCGTTCTGGAACCATTGCGCTGGTCGGCCGCCCAAACGTGGGCAAGTCGACGTTGCTCAACGCCTTGGCGGGCGAGGACGTTTCCATCGCCACGCCGAAGCCCGAGACAACCCGGCAGCGCATCGTTGCGATCGTCACGACCGACGACGCGCAAGGAGTGTTCGTAGATACCCCGGGGATCCACCGTCCCCGCGCTGCTCTTGGAAAGCGCATGAACGACGAGGCGCTCGCGGGCGCGCGCGATGCCGACGTCGTGGTCGTCGTGGCGGACGGTTCGATGGGCCGCGAAGGGCTCTCGCGAGATCGGAAAGTCTTGGAGGCCGTCGCGGGTCTCGCGGCGCCTGTGGTGCTCGCGCTCAACAAGGTCGATCTCGTGCGTCCCAAGTCGCAGCTGCTGCCGATGCTCGAAGCGTACGGCGCGGCGCATGCGTTCGCGGAGGTCGTTCCCGTCTCGTCGCTCACGGGCGATGGAGTCGAGAACCTCCGGCGCGCGTGCATGGAGCGGCTTCCGGAAGGCCCCGCGCTGTTTCCGTCCGACGCGCTGACCGATCGCCCCGAGCGCTTTCTCGCAGCCGAGAGAATTCGCGCGGCCGTGATCCTCGAGACGGCGGAAGAGATTCCGTACGCTGCGGCGGTGGAGATCGAGAAGTTCGACGAGCGCGCACCCATCCTGCACATCCAAGCGACGATTCACGTCGAACGCGCGGGGCAGAAGAAGATCGTCGTCGGCAAGGCGGGCGAACGGATCCGCGCGATCGGCACGCGCGCGCGCAAATCGATCGAGCACTGGCTCGGGCGCAAGGTGTTTCTCGAACTGTGGGTGAAAGTGTCGGCCGACTGGACGCGCTCGGCCGTGGCACTCGACCGGTTGGGTTACGGCAGCGCGCCGCGTTCGGAACGCACGGCACGGGGCGCCGCCCGATGAGCCGATCGGCACGCAAACCGCCCGCGAAGCCCGCCGCGCCGGCGACCGAAAGCGACATCGCGCACGCGGACGCGGAAGGCCGTCGTCGTCGCGCACGTCCGATGCCCCCGGAAATTCGCGCGGCGCGGGGCTCGCGAGCGCTCGTCGCGATCGTCGGTCGGCCCAACGTCGGCAAGAGCACGTTGTTCAATCGACTCGCCGGCGGGCGCATCGCGATCGTCGAAGACCAACCCGGCGTCACGCGCGACAGGCACTACGCGGATGCCGAAGCGTTTGGTCGGCCGTATGTCCTGGTCGACACCGGCGGCTTCGATCCCGATGCGACGGATCCGATTCTCGCGGGAATCCGCGATCAGGTTCGCCTTGCCATCGCCGAAGCGGATCTCGTCGTGTTCGTGACGGATGCAACCGCGCCGATGCAGGACGGTGACCGCGAGGCCGTGACGATGCTGCGTCGTGCGTCGCGTCCGGTGATCTACGTCTCGAACAAGGCCGACTCGGCGAGACGCGATTTGGACGCGTTGGACTTGTACTCACTCGGCGTGCCCGACGTGCTCCCCGTGAGTGCGCTCCACGGCCGAGGCATTGGCGAACTCGAGGAGCGGATCATTGCGGCGTTGCCCCCGGCGGCGGCGCCCGACGTCGAGATCGAGGGCAACGTGCCGCGTGTGGCGGTGGTCGGTCGGCCCAACGCGGGCAAGTCGTCCCTGATCAATCGACTCGTCGGCACGGAACGACTGCTCGTCGACGAGCGCCCCGGCACCACGCGCGATTCGATCGACACGCTCGTCGAGCGCAACGGCAAGCAATACGTATTCGTCGATACGGCCGGAATTCGCCGCAAGCGATCGGTCACTGCGTCGGCCGAGATGATCAGCGTCGTGCAAGCCATTCGCGCGATGGAACACGCAGACGTCGTCGTCCTGCTGTTCGACGTGACCGAAGGCGTGCTCAGTGATCAGGACTTGAAGATCCTGTCGCTCGCGGAAGAACGCGGGTGCGGTCTGGTCATCGGCCTGAACAAAGTGGACAAGGTCGACGCGGGCGCAGAGCGAAAGGCGTTGGCATCGCTGCGTGATCGCGTGCCGTTTGCCCCGTGGGTTCCGGTGGTCCGCCTCAGCGCGAAACTCGGCCGCGGGACGACGACGCTCATGGCCACGATCGATCGCGTGTACGCTGCGCATGGGCGCCGTGCGGGCACGGGGGAAGTCAATCGATTCTTCGAAGAGATCATCGAGCGACACCCGCCGCCCACGCAGTCGAGTCGGCCGATACGGATCTTCTACATCTCCCAAGTGGGGGTTCGCCCGCCGAGGTTTGCGGCGATCACCAACCGTCCCGAGCTCATGGCGGAGTCGTACACGCGGTATCTGCAGAACCAGCTGCGCGAACGCTTCGACTTCGAGGGAACGCCCATTCGGATGTCGTATCGCCCGCGCCGGCGCGGTGGCGCCCGCGAACTCGAGGGCACGCGACGAGACGGCGGATAGCTCGACTCCCGATTGCGCTACGGCGTGTACCCGGGCTGAACGCCCTCGTGCACGTGACGAATCGGCGGGATGCCAAACTCCTCGCGCAGATCGTGGACGCGCCGCTCGACGTGCGGCCAGAAGTCCCAATGGTCCGTGAGATCGACCTTGCAGGCCGCCCCACGTGAGACGGCCTCCAACACGGCCGGCACGTTGAAGCGACCCTTCAGCGGTCGCGCGACCGCCGGCATGATCGCGTACCCGAGGTGAAACTGTGCAATCACGAAACACAGAAATACGAATCCGTCGTCGCGACGGTTGCCCGCCTGAAACGACCCCTGGCGAATCTCTCCGTCCTCCGTCGAGTCGTAACCGGCCAGAACGTGACCGAAGTCGTGGAACACGGTTTCTTCGATGACCCCCGCCGCGTTGTCGCCCGGAAAAAAGAAACCCCGGCTGACGGTGAACTTGAAGAACTCTCGCCCGAGCGTGCCCTCGGGCAGCAGCCCCAGCTTGCGAAATTTCATCGACCGTTCGCCGTCGAACCGCGCGATGCCCGTGACGGCGGCGAGAACGTCCTTGAATCGCCCGAGCTTCTCGAGCGCCGAGTCGCCCATGAAGCGTCCCGCGAGCATTCGCCGCATCGCGTCGAGGCGAACCAACAGTCGCCGGTGCGCGGCCAGATCGCGTAGCAACTTCAGCCCACGCTCTTCCTGACCGAGTGCGCTGGCCAGCGCGTTTACGGTATCGCTCTGCGCGTGCGTCGGATCTTGGTCGATCATTGCCGTGACGACGGCGAGTTGCGTGAGTCGATGTCGTGCGTGCGCGTCAGGAATCGCCTCGGCGACCTCGTCGAAACCGATCGCGCCGAGTTCGGGGACGGGCTGATGGTGCAGCTCCGCCAGCGTCGAGAAGAACTGGTGCTCCTCCGGCGTGACGGAACCGTTGGCGTTGGCCACGACCCACAACGCGCGCAGAGCCGGCTGCAGTTGTTCGGACTTGAAGACGACCAGATCCATCGGGACACCTCCATTCGCAACCGCAATGTTCGCACGAAGCGTGCCACACTTCGGCGTCGCAACGTGAGCGATGAGGTCGACGTCGCGGTGCCGTGCCAGCGTGTTTTCCGCCGTTCGCTCGGGCGACTGCCGTCCCGGCGGTGTCGCTCGTCTGACAGCCCTGTCGAAGTTCCGACACGATCCGCGCAGCGCTGCGGCCATTCGGTGCGGTGAGCTCGCGCCGGGGACGCACTTCGATGCGCATGACTGTCGCCGCCCACCGCGGTATCCTCTCCACTTCGTCTCATGAGCGCAACGGCGGCATCCGGAACTGGCGGGGTGATCGACTGGGATGCACTCGCGCCCGGTGCCGAATTGGCTGCGACGGTCGTGATGGCGTCGGGATTCGTGCTCTCGCCCGACCAGAACGTCACGGAGCGCTACCGCGTCGAGCGCCGGCTGGGGGAGGGCGGCATGGGGCAAGTGATTGCCGTCTCGCTGCTCGGAAGTGCCGACGCGCATTCGTTTGCGCTCAAGGTCGTCGCACGCACGGTGGCCGCTGCGAGCAGTCTCGATCGCGCACGAGCGACCGAGCAGGCGCGGAACGAAGCCACGTCGTTTGCAGAGGCATTGCGCTCCGAGGCGGCGAAGCAGGAAGTCGTCTCGCGACACGGCGTGACGGTCGCGCGGTTGTTCGCGTTGGTGCAACTCGGCGACGGCTCCCTCGGGCTGCGCATGGAACTCGCGCGCGGACGATCGTTGGAAGCTGTCATCGCCATCGAACGCAGGCACAAAGACGTCGCTCCCGATTCCGCGGCCGCGTTGCGAATCGTGCGCAAACTCCTCGGCCAGCTCCGTCGTCTCCACGAGCTGCGCGCGACGGAGACCGGCGCCGGCTTCGTGCACTCGGACATCAAGCCCGGAAACGTATTCGTCGACGACACGGACCAAGACGACGTCGTGATCACGCTCCTCGATTTTGGTGTGGCCACGGCGGGCAAGGCGATGGTCAGTTCGCTCGCGGGCGTCGAGGGCGGCCGGCGAACACTGATGATCGGGTACACCGGTGGCACGCCCGGGTACGTCCCGCCCTATCACTTCACGAGTCAGGCCACGCCGCTTAGCGACGTGTACGCCGCGCTGGTGATTCTGTACGAACTGATCGCGCTCGAACTGCCGTGGGACATCGCGGGCCCCGCGAACTCGTCGTCGCGCGGTTCGGACGAGAACGACGCGGCGCAATCCGGTGCCGGTCGCCTTGAAGCGATGAAGCAATCGATGCTGCGTGGACCTGCACCGATGCGATCGCAACGGCAGAAGTTGCCGGCGTCCGAGGCGGAGATCTGGGACGCCTTCTTCGCGCGGGAGTTTCGTGCACTCAACGAACTGTCCGCGAACGTCGCCGATGCGTTCGCTCGTGGCGATGCCGACGTCGAGCGCGCGGTGTCCGACCGCGTGCGTGGACTCGCGCGAGAGTACCAGCACAAGCTCGACGAAGTTTCCGCGCAGCTGTTCCCGGGTGGCGCGCGGAACGTGATCGCGCGGCCGACGCTCGTCGAACCGGTCTCGGCGGAGGAGATGGCGATGCGGCCGACGATCCGCTCGGATCCGGGCGGAAGCGTCGAGCCCGTCGTGTCGCCGCTCGAACAACCGTGGACGGACACGGCGAGCGAAGAGCGCGCGGGGGCCGGGCACTCGATGATCGTTCAGCGCGACAGCCAGATCCCGCTCGCGCCGGCCGGCGCATGGTCGTGGGATGCCCCGGGTGCCAAAGCCGACGCGCCCGTTCGGACGTCGGGCGCCGGTCGGATGTGGTTGTGGATCGTCGGTCTGCTTTTGGTGGCCGCAATCCCGTCTGCGATCATGCTCGCCCTGTCCCGGCGATCGGCACCAACGCCGACACTCGCCGGCGCGACCCCCGGCCGCGCGACTGCCGACGCGTCTGCGTCAAGCGCGGACGCGAGTGCGAACAACGGTGTGGGGCTCGGCGCGAACGACGCGTCGATGTTGGGAGCGAGCACGGGCGACAGTGCCACCTCGTTGGCGGGACCGACCGCGGTCGTCGTCGTGGCGGGGGCGGGGCCGGAGGTGCGAGGGTCGACGCCGAGCGCGGCGGGCGCGCCGGCGATTTCCACGGCGGGGCCTGTGCGGTGTGTGTCACCGGTGTTGGGCGCGGTGGTCGGCGTGCGGGCCGGAGGGCGCGGCGACGTGACGGTGTGCAGGGCGACGACGCCGATGCCGCAGCGCAGCGGCTACTTCATGGGCACGGGACGCTTGCCCGAGGGAGTGGCACTCACGCGCGAGTCGGCGTTCTGTCGCGATGGCAGCTTTCCGCTTGATCTGACGTTTCTGCAATTGCCGGCCGAGCGCGGGACGGTCACGTCGTTCGAGTGCGAGCGTCGCTCGGGCGGGCCGATGGGGCCGTCCGAGTTGCCCGTCGCGCAGCCACCGGATCGTGCGGCGTCGCAAGACGGAGGTGGTGCGAGTCCGGCGACTCCAACGCCCGCGACGCCTGCGACGAATGCAACGCCGCCCGCGGTCGACCCTGCGCACACGACGCCACCAGTCGAGACGGCGCCCGCGCCCGCGACGCCACCGACGCCTCCGACTGCGCCGCAGGGATGACGGCCGGCGCGTCGTTCGTGCCATACTTGCGCGGATGCTCGACGATCGCGGACTCGACCCGTCGCTGAAACTCCTGCTCGACGCCCTGGATCAGACGCCCGACAACGTGCCGCTTCGCATGCACGTGGCTGGAGCGCTCGAGAAGGCTTCACGCTACGCGGATGCACGGAAACACTTCGATGCGTGCTCGAACGATCCGAAGCACGGCGACGACGCGCATCTCGGCGTGTCTCGATGCGCACTCGCGTCCGGTGAACCGAAGGCCGCGCTGGACTCGGTGCAACGCGTGCTCGAACGCTCGCCGGATCATGCCGCCGCGCTTCTGACCCGCGCGCGCGTACGCAACGAGCGACAGGAGGGCAAGGAAGCGCTGGCGGACTACGATCGCGCGGTGACCCTCGATCCGTCGCTTGCCGATGCGTCGCTGCGGGACGTGCTCACGCGCAACGCGACGGATGCGCGTTCCCGATTCCGAGTCGTGCAGGGCGGAGCGCCCGAATCACCGCCACCGGAGGCGCCACCGGGCGAGGAGCCCATCACGTTTGCGGACGTGGGCGGGCTCGACGAACTCAAAGAGCGCATCCGCATGCGCATCGTGTACCCATTCGTGAATCCGGAGATGTTCAAGACGTTCGGGAAGAAGATCGGCGGCGGGATCTTGTTCTACGGGCCGCCCGGGTGCGGCAAAACGTTCCTCGCACGCGCAACGGCGGGAGAGTGCCGCGCACACTTCATCAACGTCGGCCTGCACGAAGTCTTGGACATGTGGCTCGGCAACTCTGAGCGGCAGCTGCACACGATCTTCGAAGAAGCTCGGCGGCGCGCACCCTCAGTGCTGTTCTTCGACGAGGTCGACGCGCTCGGAATCCAGCGCGCGAAGTTGCAAAGCGCTTCGATGCGCGGCGTGATCACGCAGTTCCTGTCCGAGCTGGATGGATTCGCGAGTCGCAACGATCGCGTGCTGGTGGTCGGTGCAACGAACACGCCGTGGGACCTAGACGCTGCGTTCCGTCGTCCCGGGCGGTTCGATCAAGTTCTCTTCGTTCCACCGCCCGACCGAGCGGCGCGCGCGAAAATCCTGACGTTGAAGATGGGTGCGCGCCCGCACGTCGATGTGGACTACGAGCGATTGTCCGGCCAGACCGAAGGCTGGAGCGGCGCGGATCTCGAGCACCTCGTCGAGGTGGCAGCCGAGTTCGCGATCACGCAGTCGATCGCCCGCGGAGCGATCGAGCCGATCTCGATGCGGCACATCGACCAGGCCCGAGCGCGCGTGAAGCCCACGACGCGCGAATGGTTCTCGACGGCGCGAAACTACGCCCAGTACTCGAACGAAGCCGGGCAGTACGACGACATCGCGGACTACATCAAGAAGCACAACCTGTCAGGATAGCCTGCCCATTCCATCGGCAGGGCGAACGACCACGCGAGTCACCCGCTGAGCCACTGCGCCGCCAGCGCAATCGTTCGCACGTTCGCAGCGATGTTCCCCAGGTAGCACGCGCGCAATTCGGGGTCCGAGATTTCGTCGGCGGCGTCGACGATCCTCGCGTGCGCCTCTCGGAGCGCAGTGATCCCGGCCTCCGTCTCGTGACGATCGAACAGCGCGAGAACGTGCTCGAGCCGTAGGTCGCTCTCGCCTTCTTCGATGCTGCCGGCCTCGCGGAACAGCCTCATCGCCTCGAGTGCGGCGTCGTTGGCAGCGTCGGCGCGACCCGCGGCGCGATAGACCGCGGCGAGCGTCGTGACGCCGAGCGCGATGGCCGGCAGCGAGTGACCGAGCATTTCCAACCCGGCGCGACATTCGGTCTCCGCCGCGTCGAAGTCCCCGAGCGCCGTCCATCCCATCGCGAGGTACACGCGTGTCGCGCCTTCCATGAAGCGATTCTGGTGCCGACCGAACGCCTCGAGCGCCGCGGAAAGCGACCGCACGCCTTCGGCGACGTCGCCGAGTCGCACGAGCGTCAGCCCGAGGTTTTGCCGTGCCATCGCGGCCGCGTCGTCCAGCCCCATGGAGATCGCGGCGTCGAGCGCCGACTGCAACCACTCCTGCGCGTGGGCGTAGTCTCCCAACTCGGAATAGCCGTAGCCGACGTTGACTCGCTGCATGCACGCGCCACGGCGGTCGCCCGCGCGGTCCAGGCCGATCGCCGCGCGCATGGCCCACGCAAGCGCCGCAGATGGCTGTGTGCGCGCGAGTGCCTGGGCGCTCCGCGCGGTCGCAATCGCCGCATCCGTCGACGGATCGCGCCCCGCGCTCGGGCCGGCCGCCGACTCGGCAACGTCGAGGATGCGCGCAACCATCTCATGCGAACCTGCGTGCCCGAGCTGAACGGACAGCCGGCCGGCCGCGATGCAATACGCGTCGATGGCGTCGGGATCGTTCGGTGGTGCCATCAGCGCAACGGCGTGGTCGAGCAACCTGGCGTTGTCTCCGAGGCGTCCGTGTGCCGTCGACGACTCGGCAATCGCGCGATACCAGGCCGACGACCGGGACTCGAGCCGCTCGAGCGCCTCGAGCGCGGCCCTCGCTGCGTCGGCGTTCTCGCCACGGCAGCGGTGCGCCTCGGCGCGGTACAATTGGAGTGTGCCGACGGACGCTCGGCCGGTCGTCGGACCTGCGGCGGCAGCGCAAGCGATCCCTCGGCCCGCGCGGGCGAGGGACGCGATGAGATCGTCGCCCGCCAGCGATTGTCGCGTCGCGTCGACGAAGTACGGCAGCGCGTGCACGGGATCCGCGCCGCGCTCGAAGTGCTCCGCGAGCATCATCGCATCGTGTTCGCCGTGCTCGGCGAGCCAGGCGGCGGCGAGTCGGTGGCCGCGTTCGAGATCGTCGTCGGTGAGCATGGCGTAGACGGACTCGCAAACGAACGATTGGGCGAAGCAGTATTCCGTCTCGCCGCGGACGGTGGACGTTCTCGCGCGCACGATCCATTCGCGCTCGACGAGGCTGCGCAACCAGCCGTCGAGTCCCGCGTTCTCCGTCGGTCCTCCCAGCACTGCGTACAACCCGCCCACCCAGAACGACGGACCGAACACCGATGCCGCACGGAGAATGCGGCGTGCGTCGTTCTCCAGACCCTGGATCCGTGCCTGCGTCGCCGCGAGAACGCTCTCGGGCATTCCGTCGAGCCGGCCCGCGGCTGCGGCACGAACGAGTTCTTCGAGATAGAACGGGTTGCCCGCCGCGCGATCGACGATGGTCCGTACCTGCGACGTCGGGCAGTCGGCCCCGAGCACGTCCCGCACGACACGTTCGCACGCGCGCGGCGCCAGCGACGGCAACGCGATCTCAGTGAGTCCGACGGTCGCGCCAAATCCCGGGAACGCCGTGCGCACTTCCGGGCGCGCGAATGCCGCGAGCATCACGGGCCGCCCGCGAAGCGTCGTGAGTGCCGCCTCGATGAACTTCAACGACGGCAGGTCGCCCCACTGCACGTCGTCCAGTACGATCACCACGGGACCGATCGCACAGCACGCAGAGAGGTAGTCCTTCCACGCCGCGCGCATCTGGTCGCCGAGCAGCACGGAATTCTGCCGGGCCGATCGCAACGGCGAGTTCCGGGTATCCGGCAACGGAATGCCTATGAGCTCTGCTAAAAATGTCACGACACGATCCCGGTCGTCGCCGATCATCACGTCGCTGATGCCGGTGGCGAGCCGCGCGTGCTGCCGCTCGGGCGCGTCGCCGGCGTGGAGTCCAAAGCGGCGGCGGAGCGCCGTGGACAAGAGCGCAAAGGGCGATCCCCCCGCGTGGGCGTCACCGCTGGCTTCGAGCAGTTCAACGTCGCGCTCATCGCGTGCGATGCGTTCGACGAACTCGTGACGCAATCGAGTCTTTCCGCCGCCGGCAGGCGAGGTCACGAGGACGGCGCGAGGTGCGCGCTCGTCGGCGCACTCGGCGAGCATGGCCTCGAGCGCATGGATTTCGCGATCGCGCCCGACGAACATCGTTGGTCGACCGAGGAGCTGGCGCGGCGCGTCGAACGTCGACCGTCGTCCACCAAGAACCGGTGCGCCGGCGTCCGACGCGATGTCGAACCGGTGTCGCAACAACGCCGCGCTGACTTCGTCCACCGCAATGGGACGCGGAGCGGGAACGTCGCCCCGCAGTCGATGCGTTGCCAGCGCCGCGATCGCCCGATCGATTACCTCGCCGACCGGCGCGGCGGTGCCGGACTCGCTCATTCCAGTCGCCAACGCAATCGCGATGCCGGGCAGTGCTTCGCGCAGTTCCAGTGCGGCGCGCGCCGCACGGCTCACGAGATCTGTCGCGACGTCGCTCCCGGTGACCGTGATCAGGACGGACCCGTCGGCGAGCCGTTGCAATTGCGCGCCGAACTTCTGCGCCGTGCCGACGAGACGCTGCTCCAACGGTGTGACTGCGCTCTCGCGCTCGGTCTCTGCAGCCCAGGGGTCGATCGGCGGTGTCACGCCTCGTGGATCGGCGACTGGCAGCGCGCGGCGCGCGACGACGACACAGATCAAACGCCGCTCGTCTGTCGTGAGCCCGGGCGGTCGATCGCTTCTCGGACTCGATGTCCCGCGCGACAACGCACCGAGTGCTTCAATCGCGTCGACGACCGCAAGTGCGTCTGGGGGCCGATCGTCCGGTTCGCGTGCAAGCATCGTTGCGATCAGCTCGTCGAGCGCTGCCGGCATCTCGGGGCTCACGTCTCGCAGTCTGGGCGGCGTCTCGAGGACGACCTTGGCCAGCACTGCGATCGCGTCGTCGCCGCCAAACGGTGTGCGGCCGGTCAAACACTTGAAGAGCAGGCATCCGAGCGAATAGACGTCGGCCCGCGCGTCGATGTTGCGTCGTCCGGCGGCCTGCTCGGGGGACATGTACGTCGGCGTTCCGACTGCGTAGCCCGTCGACGTGATTTCCACGGCGTGCGCGGCGAGGCGCGCCACCCCGAAGTCCAACAGCTTGACCTGCCGGACGTCCTTGGCGACGAGATACACATTTCCGGGCTTCACGTCGCGATGGATGATTCCGTGCCGATGGGCGACCGACAGTGCCTCGGCGACACGCCGGCAAAGCGACAACGCTTCGTCGATCGTCGGACGACCCCGTGCGAGTCGATGCGCGAGGTCTTCGCCTTCGAGCCACTCGGTGACGAGATACATTCCCACGTCCGGCAGCGTGCCGTGGGTGATGTACCGAACAATTGCGGGATGCTCGAGTTCCGCCAGCAGCCGCGATTCGCGTTCGAACCGCGCGGCCGTTTCGTCCGTCGGTGCCCGCACGACTTTGATCGCAACGGGCTCGCCGTTGACAACGTCGCGAGCGCGGTAGACGGCGCCCATGCCACCGGCGCCCGCCCGTCGCTCGATTTCCCAGCGGTCCGCGAGTCGATCGCCGGGTCGCATCCGAGGGCAGTAGATTCGGTCAGAAGTGTAGGAACGAGAGTGACATGCCGGGCGCGCCGGCGGTCATGGACGGACCGAGCGCCCACTGAATTGGCCGATCGCGAGGCGAAGGGCGCGCCACGGCGCCGGCGGCGTTCCACACGAGCATGGGACGGGTCGCGGCCATTCCCGCGGCGAACATCGCGATTCCGGCGGCCTGCGCGAGTGTGTCGAACACCGAGAGAACCATGAGCGACGCGCACGCGCCGTAGTACCCCGAGGCGCCGCATGCCGAGCCACCGAGGATGATCGGGCCGACGACCGGAATCGTGAGGAACAACGCGGACTGCGAGTACGGGACCACACCAATGCTGAGCCCAAAGATCAGGTTCAACCCGTACGTCGAAATGAACAAAGTTCCGCCTGCGACGGCAAGCCCCGTCATCGGTCGTTGCTCGACGTGCATTCCTGCAGGAATCGGCCCGCCCGTGTACGCGGTGGGGCGAAAATTCGCCACGTACATCGGTTGCGGCGTGGTGACGTACTGCGGCTGCGCTTGCACGTACTGCGGCTGCGGTGGAGGGACGTTTGGATCGCCGACGGCAACCGGCGCCCCGATTTGAACGCTGCCTTGCGCGGCGACCTGCGCGGAAGCCGCATTCGCCACGACGGTGACACCGCACAACGCGGCGATTGCCAAGACCCCACGAACGCTCCCCGAATGTCGCATGCCACGCTCCTGACGTTTTTCGCAGACTATCACGCAATGACTGGAAAGATAGGCCCGCTGCGCTCTGGCTCAGAACCGCGCGAGACGACGAAGGGCGTCGGCGATTCGGGCACGGTCGGGCAAAAGTGCGGCCTCGAGGGTCTTGTTGTACGGGCTGGCTCGGTCCGCATAGGTCAATCGCCGCACGGGTCCGTCGAGGTCGTCGAAGCAGAGGTCCGCGACGCGCGCCGCAAGCTCCGCCCCGAACCCGGCAGTGCCCGTTGCCTCGTGTACGACCAGAACCTTCCCGGTCTTCCTCGCGCTGCCGAGAACCGTCGCCTCGTCGAGGGGCACGAGCGATCGCACGTCGACGATTTCCACGCCGATGCCCTCGCCCGCAACGACGTCCGCGGCCGCGATCGTTTCGCCGAGCGTCCATCCCCACGTGAGAACGGTCACGTCGTCGCCCGAACGAACGACCCGCGCACTGCCCAGCGGGACGAGATGCTCGCCCTCGGGTAGTTCCTCTTTTTCCCGTCGGTACAGGAATCGGTGCTCGAGAAACATGACTGGATTCGGATCGCGGATCGCGGACTTCAACATCCCGAGCGCATCGCCGGCCGTCGCGGGCGCGACCACGCACAGCCCAGGCACGTGCGCGAACCACGCCTCGGGCGACTGCGAGTGGAACGGCCCTGCGCCGACGCCGCCACCGTACGGCAAGCGAACGACGACGGGCACCGGCGCGCGCCAGCGGTAGTACGTCTTCGCCAGGTTGTTCACGATCTGGTTGAAACCGCACGTGACGAAGTCCGCGAACTGCATCTCGACCACCGCGCGCTTGCCCGAGAGCGCAGCGCCGAGCGCCATGCCGAGCGCGGCCGACTCCATCAGTGGCGTGTTGATCACTCGACGCCGCCCGAAGGCCTCCAGCAGCCCCCGTTCCGCGCGGAACGCACCGCCGAGGCTTCCGATGTCCTGCCCCATCAGGAACACGTTCGGGTCGCGGGTCAGTTCCTCGAGCAGCGCGCGATGGATCGCATCGATGTACGTGATTTCAGCCACGCGCGACCTCGCGAGCTGCGGCGTTCGCGACGTCGCCGGGGGCGTACATCGAGCGCATCGCCACGGACACGTCGGACTCGGGACACGCTCGCGCGCGCTCGAGACTTCGGTCGATCAGCGACTCGGCCAGTTCGCCGGCGCGAGCGATCGCCGCGGCGTCGAACGCACGAGCGCCGCGCACCATCGCTTCGAGTTTCGGCAGTGGGTCGTCCGCGAGAAACGCCTGCCGCTCCGCTTCCGGGATCAACTCGTAGCTTCCGTCTCCCTCCGCGTGCCCGCGCATCCGAGGCAACATCGCTTCGATCAGCGTGGCTCCGTCGCCGTCGCGCGCGCGGGCAAACGCCCGTCCCATCGCATCGTGCACGCTCGCGAAGTCCGTCCCGTCGATGGTCTCGCCGGCAATTCCGTACCCGGCCGCGCGCGAAGACAACTGCGCGCACGCGTACTGCTCGCGCATGGGAGTCGAGAACGCGTAGTGGTTGTTTTCAATCACGACGACGAGCGGCAGGCGCAAAACGCCCGCGGTGTTCATCGTCTCGTGGAAGTCCCCCTGCGACGTAGCGCCTTCGCCGATGAAGCCGAGGGTGACTCCGTGGTTGGCGTCCTGGAGGTCCGCGAGCGCCAACCCCGCCGCGACCGGGAGCATCGCGCCCAAATGCGAAATCATTCCCACGTGTCGATAGCCCTGCGCGCGATCGACGAGTCCGTAGTGGAACGAACGGTCGACACCCTGCGTGAAGCCGTCGCGCCGACCGAAGACCTGGCACGCGAGGCGGTAGAGCATGTCGAACGGGTCGCCGCGCATGGCGTCCCACGGCGTGGCGTCCTCGTCGGGGAACATGCCCGGTGCGAGCCGAGTCACGTCGAGATAGTGAGCGAGGATGGCTGCGAGATCCCGGTGAAGGGTCGACATGGCGTCGCCGGGACGCATCGCGAGCGCGGCGCCAATGGTCGTGCACTCGTTGCCCACGGCGCTGTACCAGCGTCCGATCTGCCCGCGGCGTGCCATCGACTCGAAGCGCAAGTCCCACGCCCGCGAAAGCCGTGCGAGAAAGTACGCGCGGCGGAGGGTCGCACCGTCGGGGCCGTGCGCCCGCGCCGAGCGCGGTGATGTTCGTCGCGGGCTCGCGCGCGGAGGGGTTCGCTGTGCGGGTCGCTTGGGGCGTCGGCTCGCGGTCATCGTGGGCGAAGCTATCAGGGAACCGACGGGGTTTGTAAGACGTCGCGAGCGTAGGTAGTCTGCGCGCGAAAGCCAACGAGGTGCGTCGATGAGCGGTCGCGACAAGGGCAAGAAATTGTTCGCCGATCTTGCGGACAAAGTTCGCGCGGAAGTGCAGCCGAGTGGGGAGCCGGCGATGCACGCGCGGGGGCTCCAGGGTCTCGAAGAGATCGCCGACGATCTGTCGTCGCCGGACGGGCTTCCGGGCTTGAAAGTCTTTCGCGACGGCGTGACGAAGATTCGGCTGCAGCGGCCCAACCGGAACGGTGAGATCGCGATCGGCTGGAACCGCGCGATTGGCGCGATGACGGCCGTAGTGAACAAAGGCGAACGCAGTGAGCCGGAAGTGAAATACGTCTACCGGCCCGAGAGCGACGAGTGGCATCGACTCGACGGCACGGGAGAACTCTACGCGGACGTCGGCAAGTGGCTCGTCGACGTGCTCTACCCCGAGGGCAAGCGCAACGCGTAGACCGTACGGGGCTTCGGCGGAGTTGGAACGACGGAGATCGGTCCGCGACGAACGGCGAGGGAGTTTTCTCGGCAACGAGCGTATGTTCGCCCGCAGCCGCCGCGGGGGACCGTTGGCGGGGTAGTTCTCTCGAGGAGGAATTGGAAATGAAGAGCGTTGGAATTGCAGTACTTGCGAGCTTGGCCCTGACGGGTTGCATCATCGGCGGCGGCGCCAACGGCGGCGGCCCGGTCGCCATCGGGACACCCGTCAACGGGTCGATTGGATTCGGCACGCAGCGACTCGTCATTCCCGGGCGCAGCGCCACGACGACGTACCGGTCGGATACCTGGACCGTGCCCCTGACGATGGGTCAGCCCGTGACGCTTCTGATGTGCCGGACCGGTACGGTCTCGTTCGACCCGTACCTTTCCATCACCGGGCCAGCGGGCGCGATGGACGACGTCCACACGAACGACGACGGCGCGGGGAGTCTCAACAGCCGGATCGTGTTCACGCCGGCCTCGACGGGTACGTACACGATCTACGCGACCACGTTCTCGACGTTCGAGAGCAACTCCAGCGCATCGGGAGCCTATCGCCTGAGCGTCGTGGCCGGCGAAATGCCGACCGCCACCTGCCCGAACTGACAAGACGCATCGGCTGCGCGCTCGCGCAAGGCTTGCGGCCCGTCAGGCATCCCCTCGGCGGGCCGCATCCATTTTTCCGCTCCCTGCCGCGCGCACGCTTGTTGCTGCGCAGAGCGCATGGTCCAACCGCACGAACTCCGCTGCTATCAGTACGTCAATCGTCCGTACGAGAAGGTGCGGGAGGCGCTTCGTGCCGATCCCGGTGGAATATTTCAGCGGGCGACGATGGGCGCCGCCAGCCGCGCGGACAAACTCGCCGCCAACCTGCGGGTTGAACTCGCCGGGCTCGAAGTCGGCCGCGAAGTCACCATCACGATCGTCGGCGTGGAAGACCGCGAGCCCCAGGGCGGACGTCGCGTCGACGGCACGCGCATCAGGCTGACGTGGCAGGCGGCACGCGCTGCCGGGATCTTCCCGTCGATGGAGGCCGAGCTCGCGATCTACCCGCTGTCGGCCGAGGAAACGCAACTCGACCTGCACGGGGTCTACCGCCCGCCGCTGGGTGTCTTCGGGAACGCCGTGGACTCGCTGGTGGGCCACCGCCTCGCGGACGCGTCGGTTCACCGATTCGTCGAGGACATTGCTCGGCTGCTCAGCGCCGAGCTGCCCGCGTAGCGTTGCGCCGGGCAGGTACGCAACGCGGAGGACTCAGGCGACGGCTGCAAGTGCGTATCGCAGATCCGTCAGAAGGTCGTCGGCATCTTCGCACCCGACCGAGAGGCGAACGAGACTCGGCGAGATGCCCGCGGCCTGCTGCTGTTCCGCGGTCATGCGCGTGAGCGTCGCGGGAAACTGAACGAGACTCTCGACCCCGCCCAGACTCGTCGCAGCGGTGAAGAGCCGCAGAGCCGCGACGAACTTGCGCGCCGCCGGTTCGCCGCCCCGGAGTTCCAGCGAGAGCATTGCACCGAAGCCCCGCATCTGTTTCCGCGCGACGACGTGCGCGCGGTGCGTCGTGAGCCCTGGGTGATTCACGTGCGCGACGTCGGCGTGCCCCGCGAGAAACTCCGCGACGCGCATGCCGTTGGCGTTGTGCCGCTCCATGCGCATCGGCAGCGTGCGCAGCCCGCGCGTGACCAGCCACGCGTCGAACGGCCCGAGTACAGCGCCAAGCACGCGAAGCGACTCCCACGCGCCGGAGACTCCCTCGCGATCGCTCGCGACGACGCCGGCCGTCACGTCGGAATGGCCACTGAGATACTTCGTCGCGCTGTGAAAGGACGTGTGTGCGCCCAAGGCGAGCGGCTGCGTGTTCAGCGGCGTGGCGAACGTGTTGTCGACGACGAGGCGCGCGCCGTGCCGTCGAGCGGCGTCGGCGACGCCCGCGATGTCGATGCAATCGAGCGTCGGGTTCGCAGGCGTTTCCACCAGCACGACGCGGGTCGTGGGTCGCAGCGCCTGGACGAAGCGCGACACGTCGGTGCCGTCGACTTGCGTGCACTCCACGCCAAAGCGCGGGAGCACGGTCGTGAGCAACGTCGCGGCCTCGCCGTACAGTGTCTTCGCCGCGACGACGTGATCGCCGGCCCGCACGAACGGCATGACACTTGCGGCCGCCGCGGCCATCCCACTCGCGACAGCGATCGCGCCGTGCGCGCCTTCGAGTTCTGCGACGATGGCCTCGACCTGCCTCGCATTCGGATGGCCCCAGCGTGCGTAGAATTCCGCAGGCGCCTCAGTCGCCGCGAGCGCACGACCGGCGTCGATGTCATCCCAGCGAAACGTCGACGTCTGAAAAATCGGCGGCGTCAGGGCGCGCGTCGAGTTGTGTGCGCGATCGGCGTGGAGCACGACCGTCGCAGCGCCGCGCGGGCGTTCCGGGGGATTCGACGGGCTCATCGGGGTCGCGTCTCCACGGAGTTGCCAACCGCGACCGTATCGCGCGCGCCCCCGCGCGTGCAACACGCGTGACGTTCGGAACATTGGACGTTCGGCGCTGTCTCAACCCGATCATGAATCATCGATACGTGCGTGGAAGTCTGCTCGTTGTCACGGCGCTGATTGCGACGAGCGCCGGGAGTGTCACGAGTGCCCAGCGAGTGCGTCGCGGGGCTCCGAGCGTGGGTTCGAGGACGTGCGTCCGATTCGAGCGACAGGCGAGTGCCGACGGTCGGAGCATCGACTTCGCGCTCGACAACCGCTGTGCGATTGCCGTGCAGAGCACCGTATCGTGGCGTGTCACCTGCAACGATGCGCCGCCCGGTGGAGCGCCCGAGGCGCACCAGGAATCTCTCCAGCCGGGCGAGCGACGCGTGTTGACGGCGTCCGCACGCTCGTGTGTCACCGGGACGTTCAGCATTCAAGGCGTGCAGTGGTCGTGGCGAAGGGCGAGCGACTCAACCGAGTTGTAGCCGCGACGATCGGTCTTCGTGCTGCGCGCCGCGCGACGTCAGCACGCGTTCCATTCTGCGCACTCGCTGTTCAAGCAGCGCAGAAGCGCGTCGCTCTGGCCCGAGCAGCAACCCGTCGCCGGATTGCCCGCGGCGTCGAAGCAGCCTTCGGTCCCGACGCGAACGTTGCACGACTCGAGCGTATTGAACTGCGTCGCGCATGTGCCGCGATTGACGCACGCGGTGCGGGCGGACGAAAGGCACGCTTGGCACTCGGTGCCCGACGGCTCGCGTGAGCAGACACCGTTTCCTCCGCCACCGTCTCCGCCACTGCGCGCGCCGCCGCACGCAATCGTCGTGAGGACCATGAATACCCAACAAGGGATCGTCGACCGCATCAGCCACCTCCGAAAAGTCTGGAATATCGACGACCGATATTATCCAAACGTCGTGCGAACGCCAAGCGCGAGCGAGCGCGCGGGCGGGACGCTCGGCACGGCCCGTGGTAGCTGCATTCTTTGTGGCCGGTCGACGTTCGTCAGAGTTCGCTCGTCTCGTCGTCTTGACGCTGGCGATGTTCGCGACGAACTGCGCCCGCGCGGTGAACCCCTGCACGACGGACGTTTGCGACGCTGCGGCGGACGCCGACCGCGGCGCGCCGACCGATGGTCCGGTGGGTGAACCAGGCGACCGCTGTCGAGCACAGGAAGTCCGTGGCGTCGGCGATTGCCCGCGCAGCGTCGGGATCTTCTGGCGGGGGCGTCAGTGCGAGATCGTCTTTGGCTGCGAGTGCGTCGGGACGGGGTGTTCGTTTCCGTTTCACGCGCTCGAAGCTTGCAGCCAGAGCCACGCGGGCTGTCCCTGACGGCGCGATCGCCCCGTTTCAGCCAGCGCCTCACGCGTGGTAGGTGTTTTCGATGGGTAGCGATCGCAAGTGCGCACTGATTCCGGGGGGCGCGCGGGGAATCGGACGCGCCGTCGCGATCGCACTCGCGCGGGACGGCTGGAATGTCGCGATCACGTATCGCAAGAGTGTCGACGACGCCGAGAGTCTCGTACGCGAGATCACGGCCATCGGTGGCCGGGCGGAGACGTACGTGTGCGACGTCTCGGTCGCGACGGCAGCCGCGGCGATCGTGGCGGAGGCCGAAAAGTCCCTCGGCCGGATCGACGCGTTGGTGAACACGTTCGGCCCGTACCACCGCGTGGCGTTGCTCGACGAGACTGTCGAGGGCTGGCACGAGATGTTCGATCACAATCTCCACCCGATCTTCTACCTGGCACGCGCGGTGGCGCCTGGGATGAAGCAGCGCGGGTGGGGACGCATTGTGAACTTCTCGATGGCAAACGCGGACCAGCTCATCGGGCAGACGCACGTGACCGCCCACTACATCGCCAAGGTCGGCGTCCTGGTGCTCACGCGATCGCTCGCGAAGACCCTCGCGCCGCACGGCATCACCGCCAACGCGGTGTCACCCGGGTTCATCGATTCCGGGAGCGCTCCGTCTGGCGAGTTGAACAAGATGCTCAAGACCATTCCTGCAGGCGCGATCGGTACGGTGGACGACGCCGTCGGGGCGGTACGATATCTCCTGAGCGACGCCGCCGCATACGTGAACGGAACGAACATTCACGTGAGCGGCGCCTGGGGCGTTTGAGCGCCCGCGCCCACCGGTTCTTGCCAAAAACTTTCCTTTTCGACCCTCCAGGGTACTTGTGGGCCTGCTGGAGGGTATCGCGATGACGGTGTCGGGAATGCGGGCGGGGGATACGGCGATGGACGCACCGCTGTTCATGCCGAACGACGAACACGAACGATTGCTCGAGGCGCTGCTCGAAGCACGGCATGAGCGGGACACGCTCCAGGACGAACTCGAGTCGCAGCGGCGAGAACTCGAGCGGGCACGCAAGTCGCTCCAAGCTGCGGAACAGACGCGCGTTCGCTCGGCGCTGGGTGTCAATGAGAGCGCATCGCGCGAGCTTCAGGTCATGCGCGAGGCGGTGGCTCGGAAGGACGGAGAGCTGCAACGCTTCCGCGAGGGCCACGCCACGCTCGAGAAGCTCGTGGCCGAGGCGCGCGAGCGCATCAACGGACTCAAACAGGAACGCGCGAAGCAGGATCGGGAACTCGTGGTGCGCGACCGCGCGCTGGCGGAGATCGATCGGCGCTTCGTCGTGCTCGAGCGTGAAGCCGACGGCGCGCGTCGAGGGCGCGAGATCGCAGATGCGCAGGCCATCGAGTCGAGGGCGGCACTCGCCGGTCTGACCGGGGAGGTCGCCAACCTACGCATCGATCGCGATCGATTGGCGGAGGAAGTTCGAGTCGCCACGACGCAGCGCGACGACGACGTGCGCTCGACCGAAGAGCGGATGCAGGCCGCGATGGACGAGTTCTCCGCGATGCACGTCGACGAGATGTCGCGGGTGATGACCGAGTACGAACGGCGGCTCGAATTGATGGGAGAGGCCCACGCGCACGAGGTCGCGCGGTTGGCGCGCAGCCACGACGAGCAGCGACAGGGGCTCGAAGGGCTCTTGGCCCAGAGCGAAGGAGCGCGGCTCGGGGTCCTTCGCGGGCTAAGCGCAGAGTTGCGCGACGCCCGTGAAGAACTCGCGCGAGAACGGCACGATGCGCAGGCGACGCTGCACGCCCGCGTCGCCGAGCTGACCGAACTTCGAGATCGCGACGTCGACGAACTCCATCGCGAACAGGCCCATCGACTGGCGGAACTCACCCTTGGTCACGCAAGGGAGGTGGATGCGCTGCGTTCCGCTCACGCGGACGAGCTCGATGGTCTGATGCGCGAACTCGCGGGTGCCAACGCGGACCTCTTGCAGGAACTGGAGTCTGCGCGGTCGGCTGCAGCGCTCGAGCGGACCGCGCACGAGGCCGCACATGCCGGCGCGCTTCATAATCTGCGTGAAGAACAGGCCTCGACGCTGCGCCACGCGAACGAATCGCATTCCCTCGCGCTGGATGGGATGCGCGAAGAGCACGCTCGTGCCATCGCGTCGCTCACGGATTCCCACGCCGACGCGATGATCGATGCCGAGGAACGCCGCGTCGGAGAGATCGCTGCCGTCCGGGAGGAGGCGGAAGAGCTGCTCACGGCGCGCCTCGACGGTGTGCGAGCGGAGGTCGTTCGCCACGCCGATGCGAGGGTTGCCGAGGTCGAACGCCGCACGACGGCGGAGATCGAGCGCTCGATCGCAGAGCACGCGGCGCGCTTCGAGCAAGTGCGCGCGGCCGCCGAGGCCGAGAGTGAAGCGCGGCGCGTCGAGCATGCGGAAGCGATCCGCGCGGCGCGGGCGTCCATCGACGCGGCCCTCGTGGAGGCAAACTCACAGCGCGAGAAGATTGCGTCGCAACTCGTCGACGCCATGCAGCGACTCCGCACCCGCAGCGAGCAGTCGCAACGGGAGACGAGCTTGCTCATGGCGGAGGCCAAACGCCTTGCGACCTGTGTCGGCGAGCTGACCACCGAGCTGGTCGTTCAGAGCGCGCGTGCGGCGGCGCTCCGGCGCGGCCGGGCGCTCGCGGAGCCGTTCGACGTCGACGAGGCGCTGACCCGTGTCTCGGAACTCGTGCCGGATCACATCGCGGAGAGCTTGTGGGCATCGCGCGTCGAGCTGAGCGCGCGGATCATCGGCGGAAGCGAGGCGACACGCCAGGGCGTCTGAGTGGTATCACGGCGTTCGGACGATGAACGCCGCCTCCGCTGAGTCCCGGACGAAGCCGTACACGGGTTACGTCTATGCTGGGCTGGTCCTTGCGGTCGGCTGCTGGTTTTACCTTCACGTGACGTCGGCGCGCGATCTTCCGATGGCCGCGTACGAACGCGAAGTGGCGGCGCAGAACGCGCACGACTCGATACTGGCGCGCAGGTCCGTTCCGGTCGACGAAGCGGCGCTCACGGCCCTTGCGCTGGACCCTCGGGCGGTGGCTGCGGGCCGCGAGGCGTTTCGCGCGAACTGCGTGCCATGCCACGGCGCCGAAGGGGAGGGCGCCCCGGTCGGCCCGAACCTGACCGACGAATACTGGCTGCACGGCGGCGGCGCCGAACGCGTGTACCGCTCCGTGAACGACGGTTTCATCGTTCGCGGGATGCCGGCGTGGGGGCCGACGCTCGGGGCTCGCCGGATCCAGACGCTGACGGCGTACCTCCTCACCATCCGCAACCGACGCGTCGCGGGCGGTCGTTCGCCGCAGGGCACGCGCGAATCCGGCCCGTGATTCACGCGCGTCGGCGCGCTTCCGACCGGGCGTGGCTTACTTGTGCGGCGCACGCAGCGTGACGACGGGACAATCCGCGTGACGCACGATGTGCTCGGCGACGCTCCCCATGACAAATCGCGCCACGCCACCACGGCCGTGCGTACCCATCACGATGAGATTCACGCCGAGGCTCTTCGCCCGCGCGACTACTTCCTCGCCGATGTGTGGCGCCACGACCACATCGCGCGACGCGTTCGCGATCCCGTGCTTTGTCGCGTTTTCTGCCAGCAGCTTCTTGAACTCTTCCTGATCTTCGGGCTCCGGATACGCGACCATCACGGGTTCGGGCATCACCGTGGGCGGGATCAACCGGAGGACGTGCACGAGGTGGATCTTCCCGCCGCATTGCTTCACGAGGTCCGCGGCCCAGCCGAGCGCGAGATCCGAAGCAGAGCTGAAGTCGACGGGGACCAGAATGTCGAATGCCATGACGTAGCCTCACGAGTTGAACGCCCGATCGGTCGGGCGCCGATCCTGCGCTCCGATCGTTGCGAATGCAGTGCCAACGGGCGCGAGGCGTAGCGTAGAGCATTTTGCGTGCGCTGGCGGATGAACGTCGAGCCTCGGCGCAAGGATTGCGCGCGCGAGTTGCGCGGGGCGGATCGTGCGAATTTCAGCGGACGGTCCTACGGGTCCACCGGCGTGCGCGGATATCCCTCGTCCTCGCAGACCCGCCGCTCGATCGTCGCCATGACTGCGACCGCGCGCTCGTCGTCCCATGGCCGCGTTACGACCTGCACGCCGACGGGTAGATCGGCGCTGGCAAGGTCGATCGCGGCGGCGCGGCGGTCGATCCGGTCGCGTCCGCGCGAGCGGTTCGTTTCGTTCGGGCGAACGCGCGTGACCGGAACCACCCCGGCCGGGAACTGCAGCACGTTCCAGAACATCGTGTAGCTCGCGGCGATCGCAAAGTCCGTGAACGTCTCGTGCGGCATCGCAGGCGTGGTGAACGGCGGACACAGGATCGCGTCGATTCGCTCGTCGCGCATGCTGTCGAGAACCATCGTGCGCGTCTCGCGGATGCGGGCGGTCAGCGCCCAGTACGCCTCGACCGGCTTGCGGCCGAGGGCCGCGACGGTGTTCGCGACCCGTGGCGACCGGGCAATTCGGGCCGCACGAACGAGCGTCGCGCGAATGGCGCTCGGGAGGCGCGCGAGTTTCGCGGTGGACTGCAGTGTGACGTCGAGCGGATCGGAACCGATCGCGGCCATCAACGTCGCCGCACCGTCGGAACTCGCAATCGAGAGCCAGTCGTAGAACGTCTCGGGCATTCGCGGCGGCGTGTACGGCACGAGGTCGCCGCCTTCGTCGGTCAGCGCTTTCGCGGCGCGCTCCACGGCGCGAACGATCGCACTCGAAGGCTGTGTGAGTCCGTCCGTCGTGAACACGCCGATGCGCATGCCCCGGATGGAGTGCGAAGTCGGATCGGTCCACGGCACGGGCGCGACGCGCGGATCGAGCGCGTTCATGCGGCGCGGATCCAGCGCACGAAGCAGCAGTTCGATGTCGGCAACGGTTCGGGCCATCGGCCCGACCTGCGAGCGTACGGCTTCCTGCCCGGGGATCGCGGAAATCACACCGCGCATGGGCCAGCGGTCGAGCGTAGGCTTCAGACCCGTCACCCCATCGAAGTGGCACGGCAATCGTATGCTCCCGCCAATGTCCGTGCCGATGCCCAGCGCGGACATGCCCGACGCGAGTGCAGCGCCCTCGCCGCCGGACGAACCACCCGGCGAGTGCGTGAGCTTCCAGGGATTGGCCGTTTGACCGAAGACCGGGTTGCGACACTCGGCGGAGAGCAGCACTTGCGGCACGTTCGTGCGACCGAGAATCACGGCGCCCGCTTCGCGCAGGACAGTCACGATCGCCGCGTCGCTCGCCGCGCGCTTCTCGATCCGCTGGCTCGTGCCGAGTGTCGACGCGTGGCCCGCGATCTCGATGTTCTCCTTGATCGACACCGGAAGCCCGTGCAGCGGACCGCGGACACGTCCCGCACGCCGTTCATGATCGAGCGCGGCGGCGTCGGAAAGCGCTTGTTCCCGCAGCACGGCCGTGAACGCCCGAACGCTCCCGTCGATCGCGAGGATGCGGTCCAGGTGCGCGCGTGCGAGATCCACGCTCGACACGTCGCCGCGTGCGAGCAGCGACGCCATCTGCGTCGCGGACATTCGAAACAGTTCATCGCGCGCGGAGGCCATGGGCGCGATCACACCCGCGATGGCGTCTGCAAGTCAAACACGTTCCGAAGCGATCGGCGGGGACGATGACGTCGGGCACCAGCGGCGCCAAGCCGCAGAGCCCTAGCGCGATCAGCACGGGCCGCGGCGGGCGTACCGTCGGTTCGGGCAGCTCGACGACGAGTTGAACGTGGTTCCGTCGCAGCCGCAGAACGGCGCGAAGTCGGCCGTGCAGGGCCGATCGGTCGGCACGCACGTGCCGTTTGGCGTTCCGCAGCCCATCCCCTCGCACACGGTGCTCGGCGGGCAATCAGTGCTCGTCGTGCAGCCAGGGAGCCCACCGTCGCCCATCGGCGCGCGGCATGCGCCCATGTACTGGTAGTTCTGGTTCGGGCACGTCGAGCTTGTCGTGAAGGTCACGCCGTCGCAGCCACAGAACTGCGCGGCGTCCCGCGTGCACGGTCGCGTCGGCACGCACAGGCCACTCGCTGTCGTGCAGTTCATCTGTCCGAGGCACGCCAAGCCTGTGGCGCAGGTTCCGCCGGGCAACGTGCAGGTCGTCGCTCCGGGCACGCACGCTGCGTACGCAGCGAAGCAGCTGGCGGAGTCGCGGAAGAGCCGCGGGCAATCGGCACCAACGCAGCGGCAGCCGCTCACGGGGTTGCACGCGGTGCCGGTCCACACGACCCCAAGAAATAGATCGCATGCCCCTTCGCCTCGCGCGTCCATCGGCCCGCACGCGCCTGCGTCAACGCACGCACGTTCGGTGCATGCCAGTCCGCCGCCGGCCGAGCACGCGCATGTGTTGCAACCATCGCCTGCCGGGCACGTTTGCCCCACGGCGCACAGACTGCCGTTGGGAAGCCGGCACGCCGCCGCTCCGTCAGGCAGCGTGGCGTCCACGGAGCCGTCCGCGCCCACTGCGCCGTCGCCGGGCGCGACGGTGGCTCCGCACCCGGCTAGCGCGGCGAGTGAAATGGCAACTCGCGCGGCGGTTGCAAACGCGGCGGACGGTCGGACTGGGTAGCGAATCATGATGCAGTCTCCCTGCGTTAGATCTCGGCCTGGACGCTGGTGTCCGACAACGGCGCATGCTGGCACAGCGTCGGGCGTTCACCGAACTCGGAACTCGTCATCAGCATCTGCCGTGCCAGCGTCGGACCCGCGATCGGACGACGACGAACACCAAGACGACGGGATTCGAACATCGGCTCGCGTCGGCTACAGGCACGCCGCTCCCATGCACACTTCCGTCGGTGGCGCGAGCGCACTCGCCGCGGGCAGCCCGCTCGCAGTTACGACCGTGTCGTTGGCGTTCTCGACGCCCACAACGCCTTCGAGTACCAGCGACGTTGGCGTCGCGAGGTCCGCGACGGCACCGAGCGCGTCGAGCTGACGGGTGACCAGTGCGTCGCGCAAACTCAACTCGCCACCGAACACGACGAACCCGTGGCCACCGCCGTCGAAAACGCCGTGTGTGACATCCGCGCGGCAGCCGCTCGCGACGTGGACACCGTATGCGACGCTCCGGCCGAACGGCTGCGGTCGGCCCCCGACCGGCACGAACTGAATGGTACTGGTTCGAGTGTTCAGGACGAACGCGTCGCGGCCGTGAATGCGCGCTCCGCCGACCGCTTTCACATTTCCCGCGACGAGGGCTCCGCCGCTTGCATCGACGACCGCCACTCGGTTCGCGTCGATTGCGGCGCCCCCGTACGCGGCGATGCCAAGGCCGAAGCCACGGCTGGTCGGGCGTACGCCGTCGACGATCGCGTCGGTCAACGTGACGGACCCGCCGGCGTGAAGTGCGAAGATGCCGACATCGAGGTTGTCACGAAGGTATACCCGGGTGGCCTCGAGATTCCCGCCGAGTGCCGCTTCGATTCCGCGGCCGTACCAGCCGTCCGAGGGTTCCACGCGCGTCGACTCCACGGCGACGTCGCGCAGCTGGATCGTCGCGTCACGATGGACGCTTACTCCGGCCGTTGCGCTTCGCAAGATGCGCGTGCGTCGGACGTCGAGCAGCGCGCCGAGTTCGGCCATGATTCCGACTCCGAGGTTGCCAGCGGGGTCTGGCTCGGTGTCGATGACCAGTACGTCGACAAGCGAGATGCGGCTCCGCGGCCCGTACCCGAACACCGCTGCGCCGCGAGACCGTTCGAGCCGCGCCCGTGTGGCTTCGATGTCGCCGCCGTTCGCGGCCACGAGTGCGCGCCCGAGAGCGTGCGTCGGACTCTCGCGCACATCTCGAATCCACACGTCCCGAAGTGTTGCGCGACTCGGTGAGTCGACGACGACGACTCCTGCGGTGATCGGACGCTCGATTCGCAACCGAGAAGCATCGATCCACCCGCCGCCCTCGACTTGCATGCCCTGACCGTGCTGGCCGTACGAATCGGCGTTGACTACGAGGTCGTGGATCAAGACGTCGTCGACATCGATCCTCGCCTCCGCGCCGATCGCCGCGAGTCCCGCGCCGCACCCGACGATCTCCGACCGAACGATGCGCGCGGATCCGGGCTGCATGCCGTCGATCCGCCCCGTGACCCGCACGCCCGCGCCGGTCCGATCGAGTCGCACGAGCGTTGCTTCGACTCTCCCGCCGCTCCCGGCACCGAGCGCTTCGTGTCCGGCGTCAGGCCCGTTTCGCCGGACGTCCGAGATACTCACTCGGTTCAGCACGAGCCGTGACGACGGCCCGAGAACGACCGCGGCGGTATCCAGAAGTTGTCGCATGGTCGACGATGTCACTTCCGCACGCGCGCCGGACTGCACCCAGACGCCGCCCTGCCGCGGCAGGGCCGTCGATCCGATCGCCCCTTCGATCAGCGAATCTCGAATCTCGACGGCAGCCCCCAGCGTCGCAAACACCGCCGACCGATCGTTGCCACGGGTGACGACCCGCACGGCCCGAGTGGTCGCGAGGTCGGCCGCGTCGATCCCGTCCCCAATGTTCGCGCCGTTGATGCGCGTCTGCTCCACGAGGCAGTCCTCGATCTCGCTCACGCTGCCCACTCCGATCGCGACGACACCCGTCTCGCGATTTCGCCGGAACACCGACCGGACCGCCCGCGCGAATCCTCCCGCGAACGACTGCATCCCGCGGCCGACGCTGAGTACGGTGTCGATCTGCGTGTCCTCCACGACGACATCCGTTGCGTCGAGCCGACTCGCCGTGCCACGGGCGACCAGTCCCCGCCCGGTGGCGCGTTGCACCATGACCCGGGACACCGTAGCGCGCGCGCCGTCCTCCGCCATCACGCCCACGCCTTCGCCGTCGATCGACACGCCGCGGACGTGCGTCGCATGTCCCGCACCGTACACGCGGACGGCGGGCTCCGTTCCGTCCGCGTGCAGTCGTACCCGCGTTGCGCAGCGCCCGAGTACGTTGACGTTTCGATCCAGCGCGAGCTGAGCGTCGTACCGCCCTGCGGCAATCACCAGGGTCAGCTCGCCGGAGTTCCGGGCCAGCGCCGCGCGAAGCGTTCCGTACGGACGCGACTGGGTCCCGTCCGCCGTGAGGTCGTCGCTCGCCTCGCGAACGTACATCGCCGGCGGCCACGTTGCCGGGAGCGCGGGCCACTCGCTCGCGCCGCATTGTCCGTCGTCCGTGGCCGTGCAGTCGCCGCCGGGCAGCGGCGCCGAGCCCGCGGGGCAATCCGTGCGAAGCCGTGGCTCGCAGCCCATTGCGGTCGTCGGCTGCCAGCCCGTCGGACACGCCGGCACGCCGGGAATCACCGTCGGCGATTCGCGGGAAACGTCCCCCATCGTTGGTGCGAAGTCCGCCGCGGGCCACGCGCCAGCGATTTCACCGCGGGCGTTTCTGTGAAACCGAGCACCGACGTACCCGCCGTCTTCGACGATGTCCTCACGTTGCAGCAAGTCCACGCCGACACACGCTCCGCGGGACGCTCCGCCGTCGGGTACGCAGACGAGCACAGCCGGCCCGCAGCCGCCGCGTGCGTAGGGCACCCACGATGCCGGACAATCCCATTGCGCGTGCCGCGCGTCGACGGCGCCGTCCGATCCGTCGAGACCCGGCGAAGGCCCACCGCACGCCGCGCATGTGAGCGCCGCGAGCAACGTGACCAGTGACTTCCCGCGCCGCAGCACCACGAGCCGAGCGTAGCAAATCGCCCAGACACCGCACGATGCGCAACGCGCGGACGCGGCGGTCTACCGCACCAGAGGCGGCGTTACGGCTGCCACGGGCAGCCAAGACGGCGAGCAACGTTGCTGGCAACGACCAACGCGCGCCCCGTCCGCGCGGCTTTGCGCCGCTCGCGCTGGCGGTCTACGCTCGTGTGCATGACGGTCCAACTGCGCGTCGACCCCGCGTCCTCGCCCCAGACCGAGCCGCGCGTCGTACTGAACGCTGTTCCCTGGGAGCACTACGAGGGGCTGCTGCGCCTTCTCGGCAACGAGCACCCGTCACTTCGAATGACGTACCGGAAGGGAATGCTCGAGATCATGACGACCTCGCCCGAACACGAGCGCCAAAAGAAGATGATCGCGCGCCTGATCGAAGCCTGGGCGCTCGAGTGTGGCGTGGGCCTGAACGGGATCGGTTCTGCGACGTTTCGCAGCCGTGCGGCCGAGCGCGGCTTGGAGCCCGACGAGTGCTACGTGCGCGGTCCGGTCGGCGACCTGCCCGAGATTGCGATCGAAGTCGTGCATTCCCGCAGCGCGCTCGACAAGCTCGACGTGTACGCGGGTCTCGGAATCCGCGAGGTCTGGATCTGGGACGACGGACGACTGACAGTGCATGTGCTCGCGGGCGGCGCGTACGAATTGCGCACCCGCAGCGACGTCGTACCGGAACTCGATCTCGAGCAACTCGCGACGTTCGTGACCCTCGGCGATCAGACCGCGGCGGTGCGGGCGTACGTTCAAGCGCTGCGCGGCACGGGGGCGTAACTCACACGGCGAATCCCAACTGCCCCACGAGTTGGCCGCACGCAGCGCCCACGTCGGAACCGCCGCTGTAGCGCAGATGCGCGGTGAACCCCGCCGCCTTCAGCGCTTCGCAGAATGCGCGCTGACGCTCTGGCGCGGACCGCTCGAACGGGTCTTCGTCCGCGAGCATGGAATTGTACGGAATCACACTGATGCGCGGACGAAGACCTGTCCGCGACTCGAATTGCGACGCGAGCGAACCGAGCGCGCGGGCATGGGCGGGCGTGTCGTTCATCGCGGACAACAACGTCACAGCCCACAACGGTGCGAGGCGCGTGCGCTCTGCGTGCTCGACTGCGGCGTCGATGACTTCGCTCAGCGGATGCGCGCGATCGATGGGCATGAGGCTGCGTCGCGTCGCCAGGTCGGCGGATCCGATCGAGAGCCCGAGTCGCACACGCGGCGCTTCGACGGCTAGTCTACGAATCCCCGACGGGAGTCCCGCGGTGCACACGGTGATCTTGCGCGCGTCGATCGCGAGCGCCGATGGCTCGCAGCACACGGCGATGGTCTCGAGCACGCGGTCGAGATTCGCGAGCGGCTCGCCCATGCCTTGAAACACGACGCCGTGCACGCGAGTTCCGCGCGGGATGGCGCGCGCGACGGTCCGGATCTGCTCGACGATTTCCCAGGTCTCGAGGTTTCGCGCGAGGCCCATGCGACCCGTCGCGCAGAACGTGCATCCGAGCGCGCAGCCGACCTGGGAACTCACGCAGACAGAGAACCTCCCGGCTTTCTCGAGGGGAATGCGGACCGTCTCGACGCGCTGCCCGTCCGCCAATCGAACGACGTACTTCACGAACGGATCGAGCTGGCTCGAGCGTTCGCCTTCGATCTCGAACTCGGGCACGTGCCCCACTTCGCGCACGGCATCGATGCTGCGTCGTCGAACGTGGGCCAGGTACGTGCGTTCGTCGAGTCGCTCGCCGCGATGCACCGCGGCCACGATCTTTCGTGCCTCCGCGTCCGTGAGTTCCGGGAGCCGTGCACGCAGTTGCGTCGGAGTGATGGCCTGCAGCGCGAGCACGTTGGACCGTAGCATGTGCGTGCGAAAACTGCGTAGAAGCGCTCGAACGAAGCTGTTACGCTGGATGCATGGCGCAAGCTCGGCAGCCCCCGCGGCCGCGGCGGTCCACGAAAGTGGGCTACGGCGCTCCGGGGCAAGAGGGCGAGTGGGAGGACGACGAAGAGACCGCCGTCGACGGCGTGCGGCCCATTGCCGCGCCGGTGCCAGTGCGACGCGCGGGGACGAGTGTTCGCCCGCCTGCGCCGGACGATCCTGTCGCACCACCGGTGGAAGTGTTCTTGGTTCACCACGATCCCTCGACGGCGTCCCGTGCGTACCCTTGGCGCGCGCTGGAGATCTGGACGCGCAATCGCGTGTACATTTGCGACTCGGCGTTCCGATGCATCGAAGTGCTGAACCGCGCGAGCGGCCGCGCCGAGCCGGACCATGCGTTCATCCGCGCGAATCTCACCGGTGGGCAGCGACGCGACGGATCGACGCTCGAGTTGTCTCAGCCCCTGCCGTTGCCCGGCACCGAGGCCGTGTTCCGGCACGACGACAAGCGTCGGGCGCGCTTCGGACAGACGTCCAAAGTCGAGCGGGTCGTGCTCCGCATTCACGTGCTGAACGCGTCACTCGTAGCGGGCGGGCCCGCGCTCGAAGAACTCAGCGACCGCTTCGCGCTGCCCGAAGTGCGCGCGCGACGCTGACGTCCATCGTGTCGTTCCAACCCATTCGACTTCGGTTGTGCTACGCCCGCTGAGGCTCGGAGGATCCCTTGCTCAACGCGTACATCTCGGGAACCGGTTTCTACGTTCCGCCGCGCGTCGTGACGAACGACGATCTCGTGAAGGACTACGGCATCGAGACGACGCACGAGTGGATCGTGCAGCGCACGGGAATCGAGGCCCGGCGTTTCGCGGATGCGGGAATCGGCACGTCGGACCTGGCGCTGCACGCGGCGGAAGCGGCGATCGCAAGTGCGGGAATTGCCAAGACGGACCTCGACATGATCATCATGGCGACGCTGTCGCCCGAGCATTGCTTCCCGGGCAGCGGCGTGTATCTGCAGAAGAAGTTGGGCTTGCTCGACGGCGACAACCCCAAGTTCGTCCCCGCGCTCGACATCCGAAATCAGTGCAGTGGTTTTCTGTACGGCCTGGGCACCGCGACGTCGATGGTCAAGTCGGGCGCCGTGAAACACGTGCTGCTCGTCGGCGCCGAGACGCACTCCGCCGCGATCGACCTGACGACACGCGGCCGACAAGTGTCTTCGCTCTTCGGCGACGGTGCGGGGGCCGTCATTGTCAGTGCGACCGAGGAAGACCGCGGCGTGCGCAACTGGTTCCTGGGCGCGGACGGGCGCTACGCGGACAAGCTCTGCCTGCGTGTGTGGGACATTCGGCGGCGGCCGTACCTACCCATCGGCGCGAACGATGCCGGCCAAGTCGTCGTCGAAGACATGTGGCCGTACATGGAAGGCAAGGTTGTGTTCAAGAACGCCGTGGAGCGAATGATCACGGTGCTGATGCAGGCGATGTGGGAGCAGGGGATCAATCCTGACGACATCGACTTGTTCGCGTTTCACCAGGCGAACAAACGCATCAACGAATACGTCGCGAACCAGATGGGCCTTCCTCCGCACAAGGTGCTGAGCAACATCGAGCGGTACGGCAACACGACGGCGGCCACGATTCCGATCCTGCTCGCCGAGGCGGTTCAGTCCGGTCAGCTCGTGCGCGGAAAGAAGGTCGCCATGGTGGCATTCGGTTCGGGATTTACGTGGGGCGCGTCGATCGTCGATTGGTGATCGTCAACAAGGCGTTGAAGATTTTCGACTACGCCGCGTACAACGGAGCGCGAGGACCCGTCGGTCCGCGTGGTAGGCGTGCAGTCCCTCGGTGGGGCGGCTCCGAAACTCGAACAAAACTCAGCGACAGGGGTAACGGCATGCGATCGATTCGAACGGGATTCTTGGCGTGTCTGGCGGTCGTCGCGATCGTCAACACAGGTTGCCTCTGGCGCGGGCGCTACGGTGTCGGGGTCTACGGTGCTGCCTACGTGCAGCGTCCGATGATCACCGCGACCGTGGTTGCACCGCGGGCGGTAATCGTCGCGCAGCCCGTCGCGGTACCGCAGGGTGTGATCGTCGTGCAGCAGCAGTGCGTGCAGGGCGCTCCCGAGGCGTGCAACGGCCTGGACGACAACTGCAACGGCGTGATCGACGAAGGCTGTGGCTACTCGGGTGGCCAGGTGCAGATCACCGCGGCGTGGCAGGGTCCCGCGGACGTCGACCTGCACGTGACCGATCCGGGGGGCGAGCACATTTACTACGGCCACCGGGGGAGTGCCTCGGGCGGCCAACTCGATCGCGACGCCAACGCGGGATGCGGCGGCGGCGGCGTGGCGGTGGAGAATGTGTTCTGGGGCGGCGCGGCGCCTCCGGGGCAGTACGCAGCGCGCGTGCACTTGTACGGCGCGTGCGGCATGCCCGCGGTCAACGTGACGCTGTCCGTCTCGGTTGGCGGGCGCGTGCTCGGCTCGTGGCAGTACACGCTGCACGGCGGACAGCCGGAGTTCACGATCCCGTTCAACGTGCAGTAGCGCGGCGCGAGTGGCCGCCGGCCGGGGAGATTACGGAATCGGCAGGAAGCGAATGCGTTGTCCCGTCGTCGGGATGCAACTTCCCACGCCACCGGGACAGCCCGCGATGTTCGGCGTGGCGCCGCCCGTGACGTTGGTAAGGCCGATCCCGGCCATGCGCGCACCGGTGATCGTCGAGTACGCCATGTCGATGATGTTGCTGCCCTCGTTGATGATGATCTCGTAGGTCAGACTCACCGTCGGCGTGATCGTGCAACAGTAGCCGTGCGCGTTCCACTCGACGACGTACTGACGGTTCGGCGCACTCCCGACCGTCGCGATGCAGATCCCGGGGCGCTGGTAGTTGTCGCTCCAGGGCGCGGCAACCATCGCGGCAGTCCCGCCGGGCGGGATGCTCCCGCTGAGCGACGCAAACGCGCTGCCGCTATTCATGATGATCCAGCCGTTCGACGACACGGTGACGGCCTGTCCCATCGGCAGATTCGTCGCCCAATACCGAACCGGGAACGGCAGCGTCGACGGCGCGGATCCGTCGTCGGAGCCGGCCAAGACAATGACGCGCCCCGGAGCGGCACACGCGTCGATAAACGGCGTCGCGGGTCCCGCCATGAGCATGTATCGCGTCGGCGGCGCTGCACTGCATGCGCTGGACACGCACACCTGCGTTCCGGGACAAACGTTGCCGCACGCTCCGCAGTTCATCCGGTCGAATCGCACGTCCACGCAGGCCGTGCCGCACATCATGAACCCCGCCGCGCACGTGCACCGTCCGGCTGCGCACGCACCGCCGACACCGCACGAGTTCGCGCACGCGCCGCAGTTGTTCGTGTCCGTCATGAGGTTTGTGCACAGCGTCCCGCAGAACGTCTGTCCCGCCGGGCATTGACACATGCCGCCCACGCAAGTCGACGTCGCCGGACACACCGTCGTGCAGCTTCCGCAGTGGGCGGCGTCCGTCATCGTGTCGACACAGATCGCGCCGCAGCCCGTACGTCCGCCGGCACACACGCACCGACCTGCCATGCACGACTGTCCCATCGCACAGACGTTGCCGCACGCGCCGCAGTTGCTCGTGTCCGTCATCGTGTCGGCACACGTGGTCCCGCAGCGCGTCCCGCCCGTATTGCACATGCAGACGCCCGCGACACACGTTCCGGTCATCCCGCAGCCGTTGTCGCACATTCCGCAGTGCATCCCGTCGGTCTGGAGGTCCACACACGCCGCGCCGCACATCATCCGCGGCATGCTGCAACCGCAGCGTCCGCCGGCGCACTGGTATCCCGTGCTGCATCGCACGCCGCAACCGCCGCAGTTCATCGTGTCGGTCTGCGCGTCGACGCAGGTCACCACGCCCATTGCGCTGCACAATCGGCCTGGCATCGGGCAGTCCGCGACGCACATCCCGAACGCACACGTCTGCCCCATGGCACACGCGTTGCCGCACATCCCGCAATTCATCGGATCCATCTGCGGATTGATGCACATGCCGTTGCACGCCATCATCGGCGTCCGGCAACTGCACGATCCCGCGATGCAACCGACGCCTGCCGGGCACAACGTGCGACACGTGCCGCAGTTTGCGTTGTCAGTCTGCATGTTCACGCAACGAGCGGCGCACATCGTCTCGCCCATCGCGCAGCCTGCTTCCGGCGCCACGTCCATTTCCATGCCGGTGTCGGCCGCGGCGTCCGCCGTGCTGTCCCCGCCCACGCCGGTGTCGCGTCTCGTGTCCGAGGGAACGGGCATGTCGCCGCACCCTGCGACGAACGCGACGAGCGTGGCGCCGACGAGCTTCCAGCACACCAACCGAGTCCCAACGAAACCGCGCATCGTTTCCTCCGAACGAAAATGTCTACCGTCGGGGCCACGCCTTCTCGCGCATGACCCCGACATCGTGAGCGCATCGGGCGATCAACGCTTGCGGCGTCTCGAGACGGCGACGCCGGCGAGTGCAAGGGCGGCGAGCAATGCCGGTGTTCGCGTCGAGGGCGTTGAACCGCCCGGGACGTGGCACGCGCATCCACCGTCGGTTCGACCGAGGCCGCCGTCGCGAACGCGCACGTCCGAACTCGAATCACCACCGGTGTTCATTCCAGCGTCCTCCGTGCTCGCGTCGTCCTCGGGTCTCGGCACGTCGCCCACGGCGGCATCCGTCCCCGCATCGGGGGCAGTCGTTCGCGTGACGCAGCGACCGCCTTCGCACATCTGGTCGTCGGGACACGCGCGCTGGTCCGGCGGCGGGATGCACGGATCCGCGCACATCCCCGCTCGACAGATCGAGCCCATCGGACAGTTCACACCGGCGCAGTCCATCGGCACGCAGTGACCGTCCGCGGTGTTGCATACCGTGCCGGGATCGCACGTGCGGCAGCGACAGTGCGGCACGCAGCGCCCGGCCTCGCACACTTCGCCCGTCATGCACATCATGCCGTCGCACGGATCGATGCATCGACCCACGCGACATACCGACGGCGGCGGACAGTAGATCCCGTCGCACGCACCCACGCACGTACCGCCTCGGCACCGTTGTCCCGCCGGACACGTCATGCCCGCGCAAGCGGTCTCTTCGCAGAACCCGCGCGTGTTGCACGTTTGGCCCTCGAAGCACGCGCCTTCGACGCAGCGTGGAACGCACGAGCCGCGGTCGCACACATAGTCGGGCGGACAGATCGACATGCCGTCGTCCGTCATGCCATTGCAGTCGTTGTCCACGCCGTCGCAGCGCTCGGGCGAGGGCATCACGGTTTGCACGCACGCCGTCGCCATGCCGCGGCACTGCAGAATGCCCTCCTGACACGCACCCACGTTTGCAGGAATGCTGCACCGCTCGCCGGAGCCGACACACGGAAGCGCTCCGCCGCGAATCGTGAAGCGCCAGATGCCGTTCATCCCGACGTTCGACGTGCGACAAAGGTTGAGCACCGCCATCGTGCGCGAACCGGGAAGGGTCACGAAGTTCACGCGGTCGCCGGCATCGAAACCGGCTTGCGCGGGCGTTCCACCGAACCCGCCGGTCCCTCCCGATGCATCACCCGTGGTCCACTCGCAGCGGTTGTATCGAAACTCGACGGAGAAATCGCCTACGCCGCAGCCCGACACGCTGCGAATGACCATCTGAAAACTGTTCTGCAGATTGTCGTGAACGCTGAAGTAGCCGACGTTGTGCCACGTCACGACGATGAGACCCGGCTGGAAAGCCCAGTACACGCCGTTGCGCGTGGTGGTCCAACCGCCGCGTGTGTCCACGTCGCCCCAGAACGGCGCGATCATCGGATTGGTCGACGCAGGAAACGGATTCGGGGTGTACGTCCCGACCGGCGCGCCGAACGTCACGTTGCCATTGTTGTTCACGTAGAACGACGTGTAGTAGCGGCCGAAAAAGCGCAGGCCAGGTGCCGGAAACGCGGACGTGATGTCGATCACACCCGTCGAACCGTCGTCGTTCTCGGGCAGGCGATTCGCTCCGAATCCGGCCGGACCACCGAATCCGGTGAGCAAGGCGGCTTGACCGAATGCAGTTCCCGCAAAGAGTCCGATTGCGAGTGTCGCTGCGACGAGTGCCGGGAGGCGACGAACCATTGGACGGACTGACGTCATCACACACCTCAATGACGGACGAGGCAAGAAGTTGGACGGGGACTCCGACCACGGCCGGCGCTCCCGCGCGACGAGAAGTATGTTGAGTCTACAACAACGCGGTGAGGCTGTCCGCGTTCTCGCAACGGATAGGTTCGACGTGGTGCGTCATCGCCGTCGCCGGCGTGCCATTCCGATGCCACAGAGCGCGAGCAGTCCAAACACTGCCGGTGCCTGAGACGCCGGGGCCGGGTTCGCGCCCGTTCGACACGCGCAACCGCCGTCGGTCCGACCGAAGCCTCCGTCCCGGACTCCGCGTTCTGATCCCGAGTCGCCGCCGGTCGTCATGCCGGTGTCCTCGGTCGCAGCGTCGTCTGGGACGCCGGTGTCATCCGTCGGTCGATTGACGTCGCTGAGTACGGATCCATCCGTCCCGGCATCGGGCGCGGTCGTCCGTGTCACGCAACGGCCGCCTTCGCACATCTGGTCGTCGGGACACGCGCGCTGATCGGGCGGCGGAGTGCACGGGTCGGCGCACGTTCCCGCGCGGCAGATCGATCCCATCGGGCAGTTCACGCCGGCGCAGTCAATCGGGACGCAGTGCCCGTCGGTCGTGTTGCAGACCGTGCCCGTGTCGCAGCTTCGGCATCTGCAATGCGGCACGCAGCGCCCCGCTTCGCAGACTTCACCCGTCACGCACATCATGCCGTCACACGGATCGATGCAACGTCCGACGCGACATACCGCAGGCGGCGGACAGTAGATCCCGTCGCACGCGCCGACGCAGCTACCGCCGCGACACCGTTGTCCCATCGGACAGGTCATGCCGGCGCAGGCAGTTTCCTCGCAGAAGCCGCGCGAGTTGCACGTCTGTCCCTCGAAGCACGCGCCTTCGACGCAGCGCGGAACACACGATGCGCGGTCGCAGACGTAATCCGGCGGACAGATCCCGTCGGTTTCGTCGGTCATCCCGTTGCAGTCGTTGTCCACTCCGTCGCAGCGCTCGGGCGACGGCATGACGGTTTGAATGCAGGCGGTGGTCATGCCGCGGCACTGCTGAATGCCTTCGCGACACGCGCCCGTGTTCGCCGGAATGTCGCAGCGTTCACCGGAGCCCACGCACGGCAACGCACCGCCGCGAATCGTGAAACGCCAGATGCCGGGCATGCCGACGTTCGACGTGCGACAGAGATTCAGCACGGCCATCGTTCGCGATCCAGGCAACGTGACGAAGTTCACCATGTCGCCCGCGTCGAAACCCGCCTGCGCGGGCGTACCGCCGAGACCGCCGGAACCGCCGGACGCGTCACCGGTGGTCCACTCGCAGCGGTTGTATCGGTACTCGACCGAGAAGTCGCCGACGCCGCAGCCGGACACGCTGCGAATGACGATCTGAAAGCTGTTCTGCAAATTGTCGTGGACGCTGTAGTACCCGACGTTGTGCCAGGTCACGACGATCAGACCGGGCTGCAAGTGCCAGTACACTCCGTTGCGCGTTGCGGTCCATCCGCCGCGCGTGTCCACGTCGCCCCAGTACGGCGCAATCATCGGATTGGTGGAGGTCGGAAACGGAATCGGCGTGTAGTTGCCCACGGGCATGCCGAACGTGATGTTGCCGTTGTTGTTCAAGAAGAACGACGTGTAGTACCGCGCGAAGAAGCGCAGTCCCGGCGTGGGAAACGCCGACGTCAGGTTGATCGCGGCGGTCGAGCCGTCGTCGTTTTCGGGAAGTCGATTCGCGCCGAAGCCCGCGGGGCCGCCGAATCCAGTCAACAGGGCCGCCTGCGCGGACGCGTTTCCACTGAGCAACGCGACCGCGAGCATGGCCGCAGCGATCGAGGGCAGTCGACGAACCAACGAGCGGGAAGAGACCATCGGGTACCTCGCCATCGGGCGTAGGACGTGGAAGGGACTCGCGCGCGTAATCACTCGCGCGTGACACAAGCGGGTCAAGTGTACGCCCGGTTCCTGCGGATGTCTCGCGCCGGCGCCGACCAAGCGGGGGCTCCGCAAGCCGCCCGTCTGGCTCGGGCACTCAGCCGTTCCGGCGTCGCCGAGCCAGTGCGCCCGCCGCGAGAACGATCGCGAGGAAGAGCGCCGGGGTCCGCCGCGCCGGAGCCGGAGCGCCCGCGATTCGGCACGCACATCCGCCGTCCGTTCGCCCGAATCCAGCGTCGCGTCCGCGCACGTCCGAACCCGTGTCGCCACCGGTGCTCATTCCCGTGTCGTCCGTCGCCGCGTCATCGCCGGTGCCCGAGTCCTCACCGGGCCGAACCACGTCGCCCACTGCGCCGTCCGTACCGGCGTCGGGCGCCGTCGTCCGCGTTACACAGCGCCCGCCCTCGCACATCTGGTCATCGGGACACGCGCGCTGATCGGGCGGCGGAATGCATGGATCGGCACACATCCCGCCTCGACAGATCGATCCCATCGGGCAGTTGACGCCCGCGCAATCCGTCGGGACGCAGTGTCCGTCGGTGGTGTTGCACACCGTCCCGGGATCACACGTGCGGCATCGGCAGTGCGGGACGCACCGTCCGGCTTCGCAGACTTCGCCCGTCATGCACATCATGCCGTCGCATGGATCGAGACAGCGTCCGACGCGACACACGGAAGGCGGCGGACAATAGATCCCGTCGCACGCGCCCACGCAGCTTCCACCGCGGCAACGCTGGCCCATCGGGCAGGTCATGCCCGCGCACGCGGTCTCTTCGCAGAAGCCTCGCGAGTTGCAAGTCTGCCCCTCGAAGCACGCGCCCTCGACGCATCGCGGAACGCACGAGCCGCGATCGCATACGTAGTCCGCAGGGCACAGCATGCTGCCGTCGTCGGTCATGCCGTTGCAGTCGTTGTCCACGCCGTCGCAACGCTCGGCCGACGGCATCACGGTCTGGATGCACGCCGTCGTCATGCCGCGACACTGCTGGATGCCCTCGCGACACGCTCCCGTATTCGCCGGAATGTCACATCGCTCGCCGGAGCCCACGCATGGCAGCGCGCCGCCGCGAATCGTGAAGCGCCAGATGCCCGGCATCCCGACGTTGGACGTCGTACAGAGATTCAACACGCTGAACGTGCGCGAGCCGGGCAGTGTGACGAAGTTCACGCGATCGCCCGCGTCGAAACCTGCCTGCGCTGGCACGCAGCTCACGCCGACGGTGGTTCCCGCGCGGCAGCCCGTGCCGCCCATGCCGCCGGACGCGTCGCCCGTGTGCCACTCGCATCGGTTGTAACGGTACTCGACAGAGAAGTCGCCGACGCCGCAACCCGAGATGCTGCGGATGACGATCTGGAAGCTGTTCTGAAGATTGTCGTGGACCGAGTAGTACCCAACATTGTGCCACGTCACGACGATCAGACCGGGCTGCAAGTGCCAGTAGACGCCGTTGCGCGTCGCGGTCCAACCGCCGCGCGTGTCCACGTCGCCCCAGTACGGAGCGATCATGGGTTGACTGGCGACGGGGAACGCCGCCGGTGTGTACGTTCCGAGTGCGCCGCCGAACGTCACGTTGCCGTTGTTGTTGACGAAGAACGACGTGTAGTACCGCCCGAAGAAACGCAGTCCCGGAGCGGGAAACGCGGACGTGATGTCAATCACACCGGTCGAACCGTCGTCGTTCTCCGGCAGGCGGTTTGCGCCGTATCCCGCAGGACCGCCGAATCCAGTCAGCAGCGCGGCCGAAGACGCGTTCCCGGCAAACAGCGACAACGCAATGCAAACGGTTGCCGCGATGGATACGGAACGAAACGACGGTCGTACAGACTTCATTGCGCACCTCTGAAAGGGCTGACGAAGAGGCTGGATCCTGCGTCTACGGCCCGGATCTACGGCACTGTGTAGTGCAGAAGCGTTCCCATCTCGCCGACGGCCCAGATGTCGTTCGGACTCGAGCCCCAGATTCCCAGCAGCGTTTGCGTCGCCATGCTTGGAACCTGCGTCCAGGCCATGCCGTTGTAGTGAATGATGGTCCCGCGCTCGCCGACGACCCACACGTCGTTCGACGCCGCGGCCCAGACGGCGGTAAACCGAATCAGGTCGAACGCCATGCCCGCCTCGGAGTAGTTCCACGTGCCGGTCCAGTGCCAGATCACGCCCGTCGCGCCGACGACCCAGACGTCGTTCGCATTCAGACCGCCCACACCGATGAAGGCGTCGCCCTCGAGCGTCTGCGGCATCCACGTCGTGCCATTCCAGCGCAGCACCGTCGTGCCGACAGCGACTGCGTCGTTCGGGGCCGACGCCCAGACGCCGCTCACGAATGCCATCGGCGGTACTCCCATCCCCGCGGGCACCCATCGTGCGCCGTCCCATCGCGCGGGCAGACCGGTTCCCACCGTCCACACGAACATCGGCGAGACCGCGAAGAGTTGGTTGAACGGTCCGACCAACATCGAGTTGGTGACCTGCGTGAACGAAGTTCCATTCGTCGAACGTTCGAACACCGGTCGACCGGTCTCTCCCGATCCGTTCGGCGGAATGGTCATTCCGAGTTGCCAGACGTCGTTCTGCGCCGACCCGTGCACGGCGAACACGATGTAGTCCGCCGGCGTCGGCGACCATCGCGTCCCGTTGTAGTGCGCTCGGCCGCGCGCGTTTGCAGCCCACACGTTGTTCGCTGCGGTGCCCCACACCGTGCGAATGTCTTCGACTGTGCCGCTCGGCACGACGCGCCACGCGCCGCGCACGACGCTCACCGACCCGTCGGCCGGCGGCGTCTGAATGTCCGGTCGGGTGACGGCGCCGTCTTCCTCGATGACGAACACATCGCCCATCGGCACGACCGAGTCCATCCCGCCGCCGCCGTCGTCGGTGTTGCCGCCGCCGCCGCAGGCGACGAGAGCGAGTGCCGACACGAACCCGTAAGCAATCTTGCGCATGATCCGCTCTCCCTTACTGGATCCGGAACGGACCCCACGCTTCACACACGAACAACCCGTCGCGGGCGTAGAACCGATAGTCGCCGGCCGGCAGCGACTGCATGATGCGATACGCGAACGTGAACGTTCCGCCAGCGCCTGCCGTCGCGGTGATCGGGAACGCTGCGCCGATGTTGGTCGAACCGTCGCCGTTCGTGATGTGCCCCGACAGCGACATGTCCGAGAAGTTGCGACCGTTCGCCGTCAGCGTGCCGCTCGCGCCCATGAACGGTGTCACGGCGACAAAGCACATGCTCAGCGTCGCGTCGGTGAACGTCATGCCGTTGTCGCGCACACGGAAGCCATCGCTCGCGGCATCCGGGCTCGCTTGCACATCGTCGCCCACCGTCGCGTCGACGGGCGGGTTCACGTTGTCCCCACCGGTCGGCCGATCGTCGATCGAGACGTTGTCCGCGCCGCCGTCCGCGCCGCCACCGCCGCCGCAGCCCCACGCAAGCGCCACCCCGAGAACCACCGACACCGCGCGCACGCGGAATGCGAAGAACGACGACACGTAAGGACCTCCTGAAGCTGAATACCACCATGAAGCGAGCGGCCGCTCAAGTCCAGGTCGCGCGATCTCTCGGTACCCGTCCGTTACCGTGCGTCGGCCAGCATTTCCTTCGCCGCGGCACGGGTCTTCGCGCTGACCTTCAGGCCGCCCAACATCCGTGCGATCTCCTCGACACGCTCGGCCCCGCCGACTTCGCGCACGTCCGCGATCGTTCGTCCGGACGCGACCCGCTTGCCGACGACGAGGTGCCGATCCCCGTGCACCGCGATCTGCGGAAGATGCGTGATGACCAGCACCTGACTACGCTTGGCGATCGCGCGCAGTTTCTTTCCGATGACCTCGGCGACCGCGCCACCGACCCCGGCGTCGACCTCGTCGAACACATACGCCGTCGATTCCCCGACGTCCGCCAGCACACGCTTGACGGCCAACAGTGCGCGCGACAGTTCCCCGCCCGACGCGATCCGCCTCAGTGGGCGCGGTTCCTCGCCGCGGTTGGGCGCGATGAGAAACTCGGCCCGGTCGATTCCCAACGCCGACAATCGCGCGCCATCCACGGCCAGGTCTCCCGTCGCGGCCGAGCGAGGCGTCACGTCCACGACAATCTTCGCTCCGCCCATTCCGAGCGACTGCAACTCCTTCGAGATCGCGCTGCCGAGCTTTTCCGCAGCGTTTCGACGCTCGGCGCTGAGCGCGCGCGCAACGTCCGCGGCGGCACCGCGCGCGAGTTCGACCGCATTCTCCAACGCGTGGACGCGCTCTTCGCCTTGCACCAGGTTGTCCAGGTCCGCGCGCGCACGGTCGCGAAACGCCACGACGTCCGCCACCGTCGGGCCGTACTTCCGCTTCAGTCGCGCCAGAGCCTCCGTCTGCTCGGCGATCGCCGTCATCCGCTCGGGGTCGGCTTGAATGCTCCGCGTGTACCGCCCGAGTTCACGGGCGGCGTCCTCGACCTGCGCGCGCGCTGCGTCGATCTGCTCGGAAATCGGCCGAAGGCTCGCGTCGAGCCGCGCGAGTTCTTGCACGACACCCGCGGCGTCGGCGATCAAGTCGATTGCGGCGGGCTCTCCCGAGTACAACGTTTGCTCCGCGCGCGCACTGCCCTCGCGAAGGCGCGTCGCATGCCGCAGGCGTTCGCGCTCGGTCGCGAGAAGCGTTTCGTCGAGCGTCGCGAGCGGCACGTCGTCGATCTCTCGAATCTGGTGCCGCAGGAGGTCCTCGCGGACGGCGCGGTCGCGCAGGTTCCGCAGGCACGCATCCAGTTCGGTCGTCGCGGCCGCGTACGCAGCGAACGTCGTTGCCATTTGCTCGCGACGCTGCTCGAGGGACGCCGACGCGTCGAGAAACGCCAGATGCTCCGCCGGGTCCCCCAACGTCTGCTGCTCGTGTTGCGACGTCACGTCGACGAGCCCCGCCGTGATGTGTGCCAGCTGCCCCAGCGAAACCAGCCGGCCGTTGACGTACGCGCGCGAGCGGCCGCCACCGGCCTCGCTCGAGATCACCCGTCGGACGGCCAGCTCATCCTCGTCGGGGATTCCAGCGTCCGCGAGGCGCTGTCGAACCGTGGGCAGCTTCGAAACGTCGAACAGCGCCGTGACCTCGGCCGCGGTGGCGTGCGTTCGGACCACATCGCTGGACGCACGCCGCCCGAGCGCGAGCGCGAGCGCATCGACGAGGATCGACTTGCCGGCACCTGTCTCGCCGGTCACGACATTCAACCCCGGACCCAACGCGACGTCGACGGCGTCGAGGATTGCGAGATCGCGGACTTGCAGCGACAACAGCACCTGGAGGCAATTCTCCTTCTCGCGTCCGCGGGCGCACCAGCCAGCCGCACGGTATCGGGGCGACCGGCCCGGGGACAAGCGCGCGCGAGGCACCGACGGTCAGCCAATGTCCGTGTTCTGGCCCGTGCCTTGACGAGGGGTGCGCTGGTGTTACCGTGGGTGTTCCCGCTGTCCGGCCTAATGGGGGATCGGTCGGAGGAATTCCTTTCTTTCGATCGGGTTGCACTTTGCGATCGGTCGCAACGGCCCCGTTCCCACCTCAGACGCCCGAGCGTTTTCCTAGCGATGCAAGCTGCCAATCGACGTTTTGCGCGACCAGATTCCGGGGCCGACCCGTGAGTGATCTGCCGCTCGCTCGGCTGATCGCCGCCGGTCTGTGTCTAGTGTCCGGCAGCTTCGTGCTCGGTGCGGAAACGACACTGGTTTCGCTGCCGGAAACACGACTCCGAGCGCTCTTGGACGAGTTGGGACCGGCCCGCGGCCGGCACATTGCCCGGTATCTCGCGGACCCCACGCGGGTGCTGAGCCGCCTGCTCGCCTACCGCATCACGGCCATCATCGTCGCGTCGACGCTGGCGACGGACGCGCTCGTGCGTTCGGGCGACCGCCCCCTGAAGCTGGTGGCGATCGTCGGCGTACTGACGTTTTTGTACGGTGCGCTCGCGGAGATTTTCACGTCGGTCGCGCGTTCGCAGGCCTGGCGGCTCGCGGCGCCTGCGCTCGCGGTCACGCGGCCATTGGAATTGTTGATGCTCCCCATGGCCGCACCGCTCGCGTGGCTCGGGCGACGGATTCATCGCGAGAGCGCGGCGGGCGCGCGATCGCAGTCGAGTGCCGTCAGCGAGCGGGAGATGGAGTACCTCGTCGAGGAGGCTGAAAACGCTGGAACGATCGACGCCCGCCGCGGGGAGATGATGCAGCGCGTGCTGGAATTGAAAGACCGCAGCGCACGCGATGTCATGGTTCCGCGAACCAACATCAACGCGATCGACGCGTCGACGCCGATCGAACGCGCGCTGTCACTCGTGACCGCCGAGGGCCACTCGCGGGTGCCCGTGTTTCGCGGGCAGATCGACAACATCGTGGGGATTCTTCACGTGAAGGATCTGTTCCGCGTCGCGGCCGGACAGAAGCTCGAGCGGCCCGCGGAAACGAACGCCGAGCAGGCCTCGCCGGCCGCAATGACCGTCGAGGACGTCGCGCGACGTCCCCCGTTGTTCGTTTCACACAACGAGAGCGCGCTCGGAATGCTGCGGGAGATGCAGTCGCGGCGAAAGCACATGGCGATCGTGCTCGACGAGTTCGGCGCGGTCATCGGCCTCGTTGCCTTGGAAGACATCATCGAGGAGCTCGTGGGCGACATCCAAGACGAGCACGACACCGAGGAATCTCCGTTCGTCGACCAGGGCGACGGGCGGTACCTCGCGTCCGCGGCGATTCCGATCGGTGACCTCGCGGAAAATCTTGGAACCGAGTTTCCCGCTGCGGCGTCGTACGCTTCCCTCGGCGGGTTCATGGCAGAGCGCGCCGGCGTTGTTCCGCGCGTCGGGACGACGGTCGAATGGAACGGGTGGCGGTTCCTGGTCCGCGAGGGCGACGATCGGAAGGCGACCACGGTCGAGATCAGTCGCCTGCGGTCCCCCGATTCGTCGGGCGCGGCGGCGCACGCAGAGTAGAACCGGGCGATGGCGATGGGTCGAGCGGCTCCGGGATCCGAGCGCACGGAACGACTGAAAGGTCCGATGGCGTTCTTCGGCGACGTGCAGGGCAACCTGCCCGCACTCGACGCCGTCCTCGCGAACACGGCGAACGAAGGGGTGCACGCGTATTTTTGTGTGGGCGACTCGTTTCTGCACGGCGCGCAGCCCCGTGAGGTCTGGCAGCGGCTCGTGGATCTGCAAGTCCGCTGCGTCCGCGGACCCGCGGACCTGGCCCTCGCAACCGTGGATCCGTCCGGCCTCCGTCGCGCGGATCCCGACGCGCGTTCCGCGATCGAGCACCTCAAGCACACGCGGGAAGCGCTGGGCGAGTTGATCCTCGCGCGCCTGGCACGATTGCCGACGCGCATTCGAATCACGCTGGGCAATGGTCAGCGCGTACTGGTGACCTACGGGTCACCGAACGATCCGCTGGAGCCGATCGCTCACGACTTGTCCGACGACGAGGCGCTCGCATGCGTTCGAGACGCCCGCGCGGACGTGATCGTGTGCGGTGGTGCGCTCGTGCCCTTCGAGCGCGACGTGCATGGCGTGCAGATCGTGAACGTGGGCAGCCTGGGCGGTGCGCGCACCGGTGGCGTCGCGCACTACACGTTGATCGAGCCCGCGGGCGAGGGCGTGGACGTGCGCCAATCGTGGGCGCGCTACGCGTCTGCGTGAAATTGGCGAAACGGTCCGCGCACCCGGTACGCTTTGTTGCGCCCGCGCCTATCGACGCGGCGCGGCCGGACGGGTGCCATGTTCAACGCGATGAAAGTGTTCTCCGCCACGACGTCGGCCTATCGGTCCGACCTCGGCACGCGTGTGACCGATTGGCTGCGAACCAACCCCGGCGTCGTCGTCGTGGACAAGCGTGTGCTTCAGTCGAGCGACGAACAGTTCCACTGTCTGACCATCGTGCTGTTCTATCGCGACGCCGCGTGGGTTGGATGAGTCCCTGCCAATAAATTGGCGGGCTACCATTGTGGATCGCCGGCCTACGCCGGCTCAAACGGGGCTAGTGGCTGCGTCGGCGCAGGCCGACGACCGAATCGTTAGCCCGACGCTTCAGCGTCAGGGGGGACGCGCTCACACGAAGGCCGCGGTCTCTCGTTCGAGCGCGCGAAGTGCCGCATCCGTGTCGTTCGGTGTGATCAGTCGATGCGGTGCTCCCTCGCCACCGGACACGACGCCGGCGTCTCGCAGCGCCGCCAGCGCGTTCTCGAGGTTCGACTTGGACACGCTCTCCCGCTGAGAGACTTCCCCCGCGAGGAACATGCGCTCGCCGGCGGAGAGCCCACGCTTGACGAGTTCCTTCGACGTGACGCTCCCCCGAAGCACGACGTGCAGCGCGCGGAGGACGATCCGTCGGCTCTCGAGAAAACCGCGAATGTGCCCCGCGTGGAACTCGAGCGCTTCGCGGGCGTCGTCGTCGCGCGGGCGAGCGACCGCGGTGTCGCCATCGCCGTCGAGATCGACTTGAGTGGCGTCGACGAGCCGGCCTAGCGCGTCGTCGAATGCCGCACGGGTGTCATCCCGGAGCGAAAACTCCATCGAGAGCCATTGGCACAAGCGTTCGTATCTTGCCCGGAGTTCGGCACGAGTGGCCGGGGGGCCGTCGGCGTGCGCCAGCAGGGCGCTCGAGACCATGGCTTGGGGAACGAAAAAATGTGCGACGTTGTTCTTGTAGTAGGCAAGCGCGAGGCGACAGTCGTCGGGCACGGAATAGATGGGTTCTTCGGATGAGCCGTGCACTTGGATCTCGCGCGCGTCGGCAAGCATCTGGATCGACTGATCGATCGCGTCCACGCGATAGGGCCGGCGCCCACCCTGGTAGTCGATCGCAAGGTTCGATGCGAAACGCGCGCCGTCGCGTTGGAGTTCGAAAACCAGCGTGTCGATCGTGCGGAGAAGGTCCGCGCGAACGATTCCGCGGCGGCGATGAACGAGCAACGCCGTGGCGACCAGGGCCGTGGGTGTTGCAGGCGTCACGCGGTTGATCTGGTAGGCGATGCGTCGTGCGAGGGCGGTGACTTCCGCGCGCCGGGCTTGCATGCGCTCGAGCGTCGCGCGGCGAGCGGCTCGGCCGGTGGCGGGCGACGACGTATCCGACGGACCCGCGGGGGGCGGTCGATCCGAGAGCCGACCGACGGGCGGTTCGATCTGCGGGCGTGGCTCGACGCGAAGAATGTCACCGACTTGCATGAACGCGCGTCCGTACCGAGCAACGAGCAGCCGTGGCACCCGCAAGAGGGCGCCGGCGTCTTCCTTGCGCTTCTCGAGGCCCTGCATCTCTGCGACGTAGCTCTGCTCCTCGACGATCTTTTCGTACCCGATCGAGATCGGCACGTAAGACACACGCTGCCCAGCAGCGTCCGCCGCGTCGACCACCATCGACAGAAGTCCGAGCTTCGGCGGGAGCAGTTTTCCCGTACGCGACCGGCCTCCCTCCAAGAAGAACTCGATTGCGTAGCCTTCTTTCAACAATTTCCGAACGTACGCATCGACCAGCGTCGCGTACATCCGAGCGCCACCGAAACTTCGACGAATGAAGAACGCCCCCGCGCGGCGCAGGATCGGACCCGCGGGCCAGAACGCGAGATTGTCCCCCGCGGCGATCAGCGGAACCTGCAGCCCGTGGCGGTGGAACACGTACGAGATCAAGAGATAGTCGATGTGACTCTTGTGCGACGGAAGCAGCACGAGCGGCCCCTCGCGCGCGGCCTCGCGGATGCGCTGCACGCCCTCTTCGTCGATCTCGATGCCCGAGTAGATCCGCTCGACGACGGCGTGAAATGTCGCGGACGCCCAGTCGACGACGATGGGCGTGGGCCGAGCGCCGAGTCGTCGCAGGTCGCGACGGATCTCCCGGTCGATTGCGTGTTGGGGCTTCTTCTCGCGCGCCGCGGTTTCCACCGCCGCGGCACGCACTTTGGGATTGCGAAACACCTCTTCGAGAATTCGGTCGTGGCTCTTGGCCATCGGACCGATGATCAACCGCCTCTCCCGATCGAGCCGCGTCACGAGCAGCCAGTGAATCTTGCTGACCAGTGCGGCGTCGTCGAGGTCCGGGTGATCGGCGATCAGTTGCCGTAGATTCAGTGGCTCGCACGCGTTCAACCGTGCGTTTCGAAATGCGCCGAGGAAGAGCTGCCCGAGAATGCGCAGTTTTCCAGGGTATTCCTGCGGTCCGAAGATCTGATCGAAGAACCCTTTGTGCAGCCGATCCGGATTCGTCCCCCACACGAGCACCTGCGGCACCAGCAGGATCGGGCGATCTTGCTCGCGCTGGAGGTCGATGAGCAGTTTCACATGATCGACGTCAAGCCGGTCGCCGCGCCGTTTGAACGCCGTCGCGGCCCGGGGCTTTCGCATGAAGAACAGCGCGCTTTCGCTGCGACGAATCGCGCGCTCGAGCACCGGACCCTCCGGCTCGCGACGCCGGAACAAGCGCCGGAACCCAGTTCGAAACGGCTCGAGAATCCACAGGCCCATGTCCGTGACGAATCGAATCAGCGGGAGCGAGAACTTCTTGAGGAAGAAATCCAGCGCGACGAAATCGAGGTACGACACGCTGCGCATCACGTACACGACGGTGCCCTGCGCGCTCGCGCGGCGGACGGCATCGACCCACACCGGATCCACTTCGATCCCCGCGAAGATGCGGCGGTAGAGCCATGCGACGAGGAAGTTGGGCCGATACGGTCTAGAGAGCTCGCCGCGTTCGGCCTTCTCGATCGCAGTGTCCGTCATCGCCGCCGCCGCAGCATACCGCGAGCCGCCACGCGCGGAAGCACCGACTCGCAGGGACGTCATCGTGCTCGCTCACGTGCGGCGATTGCGCTACGTTCACTCGTTCTCATGGCGCAACCGGACACGCCGCTCGACTCCCGTTCGAACAGCGCGACGCACCTTGCGCGCCCGGGCGGACGCGTCGGCACGCTGCCCGTGGTCGCGCCGAGCGCACCCGAAGCGCCCGCCGCGGCGGGCGACGGTGCCGCTCCCGTCGATCCGCGAATCGGGAGCCTCATTGCCGAGCGATATCGCCTGATCGAGCAGGTGGGCGAGGGCGGCATGGGCGCCGTCTATCGCGGCGAGCACGTTTCGCTTCGCAAGCGCGTGGCCGTCAAGTTCCTCCATCCCGAACTCTCGCGCATCACGGACGTGATCGCGCGGTTCGAGCGCGAGGCGATCGCGGCCGCGAACCTCGAGCATCCGAACGTCGTCGCCGCGCACGATTTCGGGAAGACCGACGACGGTCAGTTCTTCCTGGTGATGGAGTACGTCGAGGGACCGAGCATTCGTTCCGTGCTCGACAGCGGCGGGCGTCTCGAGCCCGAGCGCGCGCTCAAGATTGCTCGGCACATCGCCGCCGCGCTGCACCGCGCGCACGCGATGGGCATCGTGCATCGCGACCTCAAGCCAGACAACGTTGTTCTCGTCGAGCGCGAAGGGGACGCGGACTTCGCGAAGGTTCTGGACTTCGGCATCGCGAAAGTCGGAAGCGCCACGCTCGGCGGTGCGGCGAAACCGTTGACCCAGGCCGGGATGGTGTTCGGTACGCCGGACTACATGGCTCCCGAGCAGGCGCTCGGCGCGACGGTGGATGCGCGGGCGGATCAGTACGCGTTCGGCGTGATGGTGTTCGAGATGTTCACCGGCAAGCGCCCGTTCGAATCCGACGACGTAATGGTCTTGCTCAGCAAACACATGACGGCACCGCCGCCGACCGCGTCGAGCATCGTCGGTCCCGGTGTCTTGCCCGACGAAGTCGATGGAATCCTCGCGCGCATGCTTGCCAAGTCGGCCAACGACCGCTTTCCCGCGGTGAGCGACGCGATGCACGCGCTCGACGCCGCGTTCGGGATCACACCGGGAAGCTTGGGCACGCCGCCCCACGGCATCCGACTGCCAGCGCCGGAACCTGTCGCCGCCAAGGAACTTGCGCCGTCGCCGCCCGCGCCGGGTGCCGACCGCGGGGCACCGGGGCCGCAGGCCACCGTGCGAACCGCGATGACGACGTTGATCACGGGATACGCGCGCCTGCGCGCCGACCCGCGGCGTTTCCGCGTGGCACTGATCGTCGTGGCGGGAGTGCTTCTCGCCCTGATCGTCATCGTGTCGTCCGTGGGATTCCGCCGCGCGGCCCCGCCTTCGGCACCCGCGGCACCTGCGGTGTCGCCGACACCGACCTCGCGACGACCGCCGGTCACTCCGTTGCGTCTCGCGCTTCCGTCACACCCCGCCGGCGCAACGACAGCCCCGACGCGCAATCCCACCGCGCCGGCGGCTCCGACCGCGCCGTCGTCCGGCACGTCACTCGATGCACAGATCGCTGCCTATCGCGAGCGGCCGGCGATCGCGGCGCTTCTTGCCATCGCCCACGGTCGAAACCTGCGGGCCGTGACGGCGGCGTTCGAACACTTGCGATCGCAGACGCCCGAGGACGCCGTGCTCGCGTATCTTCTCGGCACGCTGTACGCGCAACAGCGAAACGCCGGCGCGCTGGCGATCGAACGCTACGGCGATGCGATGCGACTCCAACCCGCATTCGCGAACGATCGGACGCTGCAGTACGACGTGGCGCGTGTGTACGCGAGCGCCAGACGACTGCCGGCGGGAGCCGAAGCGCTGCTCACCGGGCCGCTCGCCGCGGCGATCTTCGAGCCCCTCGTGACCGCGGGGCTGGAGACGAACTCCGCCGCCGGACGCGAACGCGTGCGGGCGCTGTTGCAGACGCCGCCGTTCTCGTCGCGTGCGGGCGTTGGGCTCATGGCGCTGTTCGACCTTCAGCGCGCTCGAAGTTGTCTCGACAAGCGACCCGTTGTCGAGACGCTCGGGCGCGAGGGCGATGCGCGGGCGCTGCCGTACCTGCGCCGGATTCGGGTCGGGCAGGGCTGTGGATTTCTCGGCATGGGCGAGTGCAATCCGTGCCTGGCGGCGGTCCTGCCGGCCGCGATTGCGTCGATCGAACAGCGCACGCCCAGCGCAGGCCGGTGACGAACGGGTAGAAACGGGTCGACCGTTCGTCGCGAACGGACGTACACTCCGTCGGCACGTCGACATGCAGCCCTCCCGCCCATCGCACGCCGTCCGCCCGTTCACTGCGCTCATGCTTGCGCTCGTGCCGGCGATCGTCTTCGTCCGTTGCGGTCTGTGGCCATCGTTTCCGGACCTCCCGGACTCGGGCCCCACCGACGCTCGACTCGATTCGCGTGCCGACGCAGCGGATGCGCTCGCCGCGGATGCTCGCGATGTGCGCGAGGCCGGGATGGACTCGACGCCCGACGTTGCGATGCCCACCGACGGAGGGTTTCGCAACTGCATGTCCGCGCCGCCGTCGGGTCCGTTCACGTTCGAGCGGTTGTCGGCAACGGCTGCCGCGGTGACCGGCGCGCGCGATCTTGCATTCGATGGTCGGGGCCGCCTCTGGACCGTTGGAGTGAACGTCACGTCACTCGATCCGATGGGGATGTCGACGGACCTGACGATGATGCCGGTCAACGGCTCGGGATTGCGGTTCATGTCCAACGGCGATCTCGCCATCGTCGCCAACTCGATCGCAGACGGCGGTTCGCTGAAATTCGTCGACCGCATGGGCGCGATTCGCACCGTCGTCATGGGCCTGATGTTGCCGCAAGGTGTCGCCGTGGACGGGATGGGCGGCGTGTACTTCACGGACAGCCTGACGAACTCGGTGATGCGTCTCGCGCCGGGCGCGATGATGCCGGACATGGTCAGTCGAGACGTCCCCACGCCGTCGGCGGTCGCATTGACGCCGGATTTCTCTCGGTTGTACGTCGGCAGCTCGTCGACGTCGCGGGTGTACTACATCGATCTCACGGCGGCGGGAATGCCGATCGGGATGGCCACGCGGTACGCGGACGGCTCACCGAACCTGGCCGCGACCGGCCTCGCGTTCGATTCATGCGGCTACCTCTACGCAACGGACCGGCCGCGGGGGCGAGTCGTGCGAATCGCGCCCGGAGGCGGTTCGATTCTCGAGATCGCGTCGGACATGAGTCTGTTTCCGGTCGGACTCGCGTTCGGCGCGGGCGCGGGTTTCAACGCGACGTCGCTCTATGTGATGGATGCGGGCCGCGGTGAAGTCTACCGGCTGAACATCGGCGTCGAAGGCGCGCCGATCGTCATGCCGCCGCGGATGTAGCGCGTTCGTCGCCGACGCTTCCACCGCCACCCCGACGCCTCCGGCGTCGACCCACGCGCGACAGCGCGGTTGCGCGGGGCTAGGATGCAGCGTGGTCCTTTGCGCACGCCCGCGCTTTGTCGCACTCGCGCTGTTCGTGAGCGCGCTCGGCTGCGTCACCGACCCGACCGGGGTCCGGCTGATCCTGGACACGGATCTTCCGATCGATCAGCCACTCACGATTCGGGTGTTCATTCGTCAGGGCGACGTCGCGATCGACAGCACCACGTCGCGTCCTGAGCAAACCTGGGCGCGAGGACGTGGCGACGGAGGCATCACACTGCCCGCGTCGTTCGGCATCGTGCCGGCAGCCGACCAGGCGCGGGACGGACTGACCACGGTTCTCGTCGAAGGACAGAGTGGCGGACTGCTCTTGCGGCGTCTCGTGCGGTTTCGGTTCGTGCCGAATCAGACGCTTACGGTGCGCGTATTCCTGACGGGTCGATGTGCTCTCGAACGCGCGGGATGTACGACCACGACGCGCTGCACGCGCCAGACGTTCTGCGAAGAACGCGCGCAGACCTGCGGGGACGACGGCGAGTGCGTCGACGTCACGCAGACGGGCATCGGCGACGGCGGGATGCGCGACGTGTCGACAACGGACATCGCCACCGCGGACCTCTCGCGCATCGACGCCCGAGACGCCTGCGTCCCGGATTGCACCGTGCGCGGGTGCGGGCAGTCCGATGGGTGCGGCGGCGTTTGCATGTCGGGGACGTGCGGCCCGAACGAAACGTGTGCGCTCGGGACGTGCGTGTGCGCGACCGGATTCTCGCGCTGCGGCGCGGCCGGAACTTGTCGGCCCGCGGCGGACGTCGAGTGCGCGCCGTCGGCATCGCGGGTTCAGGCGTGCGGAAACTGCGGACAGCGTACGGACAACTGCGACGGCACGTGTCACTGGATCGCGGGCGCGTGCGTGGAACCGCCCGGCGCGTGCGCCCCCGGCGCGACGCGGAACGGACCGTGCGGGCGATGCGGAACGCAAGCCCAGTCGTGCAGCATGGCGTGCCAGTGGGCGAACGCCGGTGTGTGCATGGAGCCCGCGAGCGCGTGCACGGGCGGTGCAGTCGAGTCGCGCGCGTGCGGCAACTGCGGGACGTCGCGACGAACGTGCAGCGCGCTGTGTCAGTGGAGCGCATGGGGCGCCTGTGTCGAGCCAGCGGGTGCGTGTGCACCGGGGTCGGCGCGCGCGGGGACGTGCGATCCGTGCTCGCAGCAAGTGTGCAACGCGAGCTGTCAGTGGGCTGGCTGCACGCTGCGGCCCGGGAACGCCTGCGAAAATCGTGGAGGGCTCAACGCGCGGTCGTGTTCTGCGTGCGCGTGCGGACTGCAGTGGTGCCTACCGTCGTGCCAGTGGAGCACGGCGTGCACGTCGTGCTGCAGTACGTGTGGCGGGTGCTCGTGAGGGCACCGCCGACGGACGCTACCGGGGTCCGTCACGTTCCGCCACCGTCCGCCGCCACCCCCAGGGGCTCCGCAAGCCGGCGGACGCGGACCGCGGCCCGATCGCGGGCGATTTGTCGCGACTGCGGCGGTCGTGGCTCGGCTGCGAGACCTGTTCTGCACGCAGCGAATCACATCGGACGGTTCGAATTCCTCGTCAGC
>ORMF010203979.1_pt1 | contig 70731 bp, 81 predicted proteins | sample 1779871 | NCBI WGS metagenome assembly ORMF01 (sample SAMEA104232316, study PRJEB22302) | groundwater metagenome | biome: forest; feature: aquifer; material: groundwater | place: USA | collected 2011-08-07 | depth 5.4 m | reverse complement strand
TGGCGCGCGAAGCTGCACGAGCCGCCGGACTCCGGCATGGCCGTGGCCAGCTCGGTATAGGTGAGGACGGTGCAGACGAACACGATGCCGGCCAGCAACAACGCCAGCGGCACCGCGCCCAACGCGTAGAGGGTGGTCACCCCCAACGCGTAGTAGATCGAGGAGCCCACGTCCCCGTAGCCGATGGCGTAGAGCTGGGGGGCGTTGAGGACCCGGTGGAGACTCCCCTTGTCGACCACCGCGACGCGCGATTCGTCCTGGTGGGAAAAATCGATGGATTCGCCCTGCGGCATCGGGAACCCGGGACGGCGTTTGCCGTCCGCCTTAGTTGGCGGTCACCTGTGAAACGAGCTGATCAAACGCGTGGACGTCGTTGATCGCCAACTCGGCCAGCTGCTTGCGATTGAGCTGGACGCTGGCCTTGCGGAACGCGGACATGAGCCGGCCGTACGTCAACCCTCTGGACCGGGCGGCGGCGTTGAGCCGGATGACCCACAGGTTGCGGAACTCGCGCTTCTTGACCTTGCGGTCGCGCGTGCTGTAGGCTTTCGCCCGCATGACGGTCTCTTTGGCCTTGAGCAAGTGCAGCCGCCGCGCGCCGCGATAGCCCTTGGCCTGCTTCAGCAGGCGCTTGCGACGGGCCCTTGACGCGACAGCCCATTTCACCTTTGCCATCGATACTCCCTCCTGTGCGTGATGCGCTTATGCGTACGGAATGAGCGAGCGGATCGCGCGCGTCTCCGCCCGTGATACGGTCTGCGGGCGCCGCAGATGCCGCTTGATCTTGGCGCGCTTGCCCGCCAGCAAGTGCCGGCGGCCGGCCCGGTGCCCGAGGAGCTTTCCGGTCCCGGTGACCTTCAAGCGCTCCTTCACTCCCTTGACCGTCTTGAGCTTCGGCATGCGTCCTCCTACGATTGGGCGGTGGCGGTCGAGGGGCCTTTGTCGGCCTCGGCGCGGGCCGCCTGCTTGCTCTGCTTGGCCGCCTGCCGCTCGAGCGCTTTGATCTTTTCCCGGTCTGGGCCGAACACCATCGTCATGAACCGTCCGTCGAGCATCGGGGTGCGCTCAACCTTGCTGACCGGTCTCAGGTCGTCGACGAGCCGGTCCAGGATCTTGCGCCCCAACTCGGTGTGCGCGAGCTCCCGCCCGCGGTAGACCATGGTGACTTTCGCCTGATCCCCGCGCATCAGGAACCGTTTGAGCATGCCCAGCTTGACCTGGTAGTCGTGCACGTCGATATGCGGCTTGAACTTGACCTCTTTGAGCTTGGCGACGTGGTGTTTTTTCTTCGCTTCGCGCTCCCGCCGCTGCTCATCGTACCGGAACTTGTTGAAGTCCATGATCCGGCACACCGGCGGATTCACCTGCGGGGCGACTTCCACCAGATCGAGGCCTTGCTCGCGCGCAATCCGAATCGCATCGGGCGGCGCCATCACGCCGAGCTGCGCGCCGTCCGCACCGATGACCCGCACTTGGCTGATCCGAATCCGTTCGTTCACCCGCAGCTGTTTCACCCGTCCCTCCTGGTCTGTTCGTGCGCCACCCGCTCGACGAAGGCCGGCAGCGGCATCGCCCCCAGATCGCCTTGGCTGCGATGCCGCGCGGCAACGGCGCCCGCCTGTTGCTCGCGCTCGCCGACGACGGCCATGTACGGCACTTTTTGCAGCTGGGCATCGCGGATCTTGGCCTGCATCTTTTCGTTGCGCGCATCCACCTGCGCGCGCAGGCCTTGCTCTCTCAACTGTTGCCCGACCTGCTCGGCATACGCCAGCACCCGGTCGCCGATGGGGATCACCATCACCTGGACCGGGGCCAGCCACACCGGCAGCGCGCCGGCGTAATGCTCCAGCAGCATGCCCAGAAATCGCTCAAGACTGCCCAACAGCGCGCGGTGCACCATGATCGTGCGGTGGTCCTTGCCGTCCTGCCCGGCATAGGTGAGGTCGAAGCGCTCCGGCAGGTTAAAGTCGCACTGGATGGTTCCGCACTGCCAGCTGCGTCCGAGCGCGTCCTTGATCTTGATGTCGATCTTCGGCCCGTAGAACGCCCCCTCGCCCTCGTGGACCGCAAACGGCAATCCCCGCGACGTGAGCGCCTGGCGCAGGGCGGCTTCGGCGTGCTCCCAGGCCTCTGGCCGGCCGATGAAGTGCTCCGGCCGGGTGGAGAGTTCGATCTCCCAGTCCAGGAATCCGTAGGCCTTCACGACCTCGAACTCAAAGTCGAGGATGCGCTCGATCTCCTCCACCAGCTGGTCTTCCCGAAGGAAAATGTGCGCGTCATCCTGCGTGAAGCCGCGCACCCGCAGCAGGCCATGCAGCACGCCAGACTTCTCATTACGGTAGACCGTGCCGAGCTCGAAGAATCGCAGCGGCAGCTCCCGGTAGCTGCGCGTCTTGCTGGCATAGATCAGGATGTGGCCCGGGCAGTTCATGGGCTTCAGGCCGAACTGCTGCTGCTCGTCGGATTCGAAGAGGAACATGTAGTCCTTGTAATAGTCGAGGTGCCCGGAGCGCTGCCACAGATCGGTCCGGAAGATGTGCGGGGTCGCCACGAGCTCGTAGCCGCGCTCCAGATGCCGGCGCTTCAGATCGTCCTCGATCAGGCTGCGCACCAGCGCCCCCTTCGGATGATAGAACACCACGCCGGGCCCGGCCAGCTCCTGGAAGCTGAACAGCTCCAGCTCGACCCCCAGCTTGCGATGGTCGCGCCGCTTGGCCTCTTCCAGGCGCTGCACATGCGCCTCGAGCTCCTGCTTCGTCGCAAACGCGGTGCCGTAGATGCGCTGCAGCTGCGCGTTGTGCTCGTCGCCCCGCCAATAGGCGCCGGCCACGCTCAGCAGCTTGAACGCGCCGACCGATCCCGTCGAAGCCACATGGGGCCCTTCACAGAGGTCGACGAACTCTCCGTCGGTGTAAAACGACACCTGCGCGTCGGCAATCCCGTCCACGATCTCTTGTTTGTAGCGCTCTCCCTGCTCGCGTAGCCGCTGCAGCGCCTCGGCCTTGGGCATGAAGGACTGTTGGAACGCGTGGTTTTCCTTGATGACCTTCGCCATCTCGGCCTCGATCTTCGGCAGATCGCCGTCGGTGAGCTTCACCGGCAGCTCCAGGTCATAGTAAAATCCGTCTTCGATCGGCGGCCCGATCGCTAGCTTGACCTGCGGTCCGTAGAGGCGCCGCACCGCCTGCGCCATGATGTGGGCGGCGCTGTGCCGCAAGGCGTAGAGCGGATCGGCCGCCTTCAGTTTTTCCGTTTGCCCGGCGTGTCCCATGCCCCTCGTTTCCGCTTACCTGTGACGAATGGTGGGCGATAGAGGACTTGAACCTCTGACCTCTTCCATGTCAAGGAAGCGCTCTAACCAACTGAGCTAATCGCCCTTAAAACTGCCAGCGGATGTGCCCGCACTCGCCGCAGGCCACCAGCCTGTTATGACAATAGAGCGCGACGATGCCCGGAATGATCCCGAAGAGCAAGCCGACGATGATCAGCCACGCCGGAATCACCCGACGCGCTTCTGTGGTCGTGCCGCAGGAACAGCGTGCCATGCGCGACGCTCCTTGTTCTGGCTTGAGATGAGAAAGCTGCCGGGGGTGGGAGTTGAACCCACATGCCCTTTCGGGCAGGAGATTTTAAGTCTCCCGCGTCTCCCAGTTGCGCCACCCCGGCGAGATGTCTCGCGCTGGAACTGGAGGCGCGGATCGGAATCGAACCGATGTATAAGGGTTTTGCAGACCCTCGCCTTACCACTTGGCTACCGCGCCGTGCACCAGCAATCTGGTAGAGGAGGCAACACGATTGAGCATCAAGCGGGGTGTCACGGCTCGGGTCGGGGTTACGGCTTGGTGCCGTGGGATTCGTACTCGACCTGCCCGCCGACGCGGAGGATATTGACGCCGTCCGGGTGGTTGCCGTCTTTGTCCTGGACGAGCGGCTCGGTCGACTTGGCGGCCGGGGAGAGGCCGGCGTGGTATTCGTAGTCGCCACCGCTCGGAGAGGCCGGCACAGGATGGCCCGATGAGGGGCATTTGAACGCCTCCAGATCATCGACGTACTGATCGTAGAGGACGTCCAGCGACTCGGGATACTGCTCGTTGTGGTCGGAGACATAGGACGAGATCGCCAGAGAGATCTGGTGCAGATTGCTCGAACACTTGATCCGGCGCCCCTTTTCGCGCGCCTTCATGGTGGCGGGCGCGAGGATGCCGATCAGGATGCCGATGATCGCAATGACCACCAGCAGCTCGACCAGCGTAAAGCTTCGTATCTCCTTACGCGACCAGCGCATAGCTCCGCTTCCGTCGTGGCGACAACATGTGTTGACCGTACCAGAGTGTTTCTGCTTTGTCAAGGAGCCTGCGGGCGACGGTGGCCTTGGAACAACGGCCGAGCGGGATCACCCCGCCGCGCTCGAGCAGCCATGCGCGGACAGCCCTCCGGCCGAACGGCGACCCGCGCGGCCCGATCTCCTGTGCGAGCATCAGATCGAGCCGCTTCTTTCGCAGCTTCTCGCCCGCGCGGACGACCGCCTGCCCGCGCTCAAGCGCAAACCCCGCCACCACCTGCCCGGCGCGCCGCGGCAAGCCGGCAAGCAGATCCGGCGTGGCCGTCAGATGCAACCTCAGCGTTCCTGCGCGGCGAATCTTGCCGCGCGTCGGCCGGCGCAGCTGAAAATCCGAGACCGCCGCCGCCATGATGACCACATCCGCTTGCCGAGCGCGCCGATAGAGCGCGGCTTGCATCTGTCTCGCCCGTTCCACGCGGACCACACGCGCGCGGCGCGGCAGCGGCTCGCTCACCGGCCCGCTGATGACCGTGACGCGGTGGCCGCGGTCGACCGCGGCTTGCGCCAGCTGCGTCCCCATGTAGCCGGTCGAGGCGTTGGAAAGAAACCGCACCGCATCAATCGGCTCGCGGGTCGGCCCTGACGTGATCAGGACTCGGAGCGGGCGGCTCATGCCGGGCCCCTGAGAGGCCTCACCGCCGTTTCTTGGCGGGTCGGCGCGCGGGAGCGGCCCGTCGCTTGCTTGAAGCGGCGCGCGGCTTGGCCGCCGCGCCGGCGTCGGAGGAGCCGGGTCCGCCCACGGCGGGCACCCACTGCTTCACCGCTCGCACGATCTCCTCGGCCTCCGACAGATGGCCGATCGCTTCGTAGCCGCAGGCGAGCTTGCCGACATCGGGACCGACGAAGCGCACGCCGAGCCGCTTCAGCGTCGTCACGTTGCGCTGCACCGACGGATGCTGCCACATGTGCACGTTCATGGCCGGCGCGAAGAGAATTTTCGCGCGCGTGGCCAGCAGCAGGCAGGAGAGCAGATCGTCCGCCAGCCCGTTGGCGAACTTGCCAATGATATTCGCGGTCGCCGGGGCCACGAGCACCAATTTTGCGTGGTCGGCCAGCGTGGTATGGACGACATGCGGGCTCTCGGGGTCGAATAGGTCGGTATACGCCTTCCGCTCGGACAGCACTTGTAACGTGATCGGCGCGATGAACTTCGTGCCGCGCTGGGTCAGCACGCAGGTGACGGCATAACCGGCGTCCTTCAGGTGTCGGACGATGTCGCCGGTCTTGTACGCCCCGATGGAACCGGTGATGCCCAGAACCACCTCAGGTGGATTGGTCATTTAGGCCGCCCTCTTCTTTTTCTCCTCTTTCGCTCGTGCGCCGCGTCCCCGCTTGCCCGATGCCGCCTGCGTCTCGTCGATCTTGTACAACACCTTGCCGTGCAGGATCTCCTCAAGTGCGATGGACGTCACTTTCCGGTGCGGCGTTTCCACCAGCGCCGGCGAACCCTCCGCCACCTCCTTGGCCCGCTTGGCGGCAAGGATGACCAGCCGGTAGACGCTCCCGCACCGCTTCAACAACTCTTCGATCGGAACTTGCGCCATTCCCTGTTCCCCCTCTACTGGGCTCTCGCTCGAGCCGTTCGCATGATGACGCGGACCTGTCGAACGGTCGCGCCAAGCTGATCGTTCACGACTGCATGGTCGTACCACGCCGCGCAGGCCAACTCGCGTCGGGCGGCCGCCAGGCGGCGTCGAACCGCCGCCGCGGGGGTTCCCGTCCGACGCCGCAGGAGCCGCTCGCGCAGATGCGCCAGCGACGGCGGCACCAGGAAAATCAACACCGCGCGCCGACCCAGCGCGCGCCGTACCTGGCGCGCGCCCTGCACGTCGATGCTCAGCACCACATCGCGATTGCGGCGCAGCGCCTCAAGAATGGGCGCTTTGGGCGTGCCGTACGACGCCCCGTGCACGCGCGCCCATTCCAGCAGCGCGCCGGTCCGCCGCAGGACGCGAAAGGCGCCCTCCGAGACAAACTGGTAGTCGCGCCCCCGACGCTCGCCGGGGCGCGGCGGACGCGTCGTCACCGAAACCGACCGCACCAGGCGCGGCATCAGCCGGCGCAGCCGCTGGACGACGGTGGTCTTACCCCCGCCGGAAGGGCTCGATATCACGAAAACCCGTCCGCGTCCGCGGGAGGTCATCCCCCGCCGCGGGCGTCGCGCAACCGCTGCGTCACCGTTTCAGGCTGCAGGCTGGAGAGCACGACATGATCCGAATCGGTGATGATCACCGTCCGCGTGCGGCGGCCGTTGGTGGCGTCGATCAGCTTCTGGTGGCGGCTCGCTTCCTCGCGCAGCCGCTTCATCGGCGAGGGATCAGCGGAAATCACCGCGATCACCCGCTGCGCGGCCACCGCATTGTCAAAGCCGATGTTAACCAGCACGTGCTCACTCAAGGTTCTGCACCTGTTCGCGGATCTTCTCGATGCACGCTTTCAGTTCGACGACATGTTGCGCCGCTTCGGGGTCGTTCACCTTGGCCCCCGTGGTATTCGTCTCGCGCATCAGCTCCTGGGCGATGAAGTCCAGCCGCTTGCCGACGAGCGGCTGTCCCGCCAAGGTGTGCGCCATGTATCCCAGGTGGCTTTCCAACCGGACGAGCTCCTCGTGCACGTCGACGTCGCGCACCAGCGAGGCCGCCTGCTCCAGCTGCGCGACGGACCCGCCGGCCTCGCGGCCCAGCAGATCGCGCAGTCGTTCGCGCAGCTGCCGCCGCTGCTCGGCTTGGGCTTTCGGCAGGCGCCGCTTCAGCGCCGCGACATGCGCCCGCATGGCCTGCATCTGCCGACGCAGATCCGCGACCAGCTTCGCCCCCTCGCGCTGCCGCGCCCGGACCAGATCGGTCACCGCCCGTTGCGCCGCCTCGCGGATGAGCCGCCACCACTGCTCGGTCGAGATGGGCTCTTCAGCGACGCTGATCGCTTGCGGGAGTGCCAGCAGATGCTCGAGCGTCAGCGGTCCTTTCAGCCCGAATCGCCCCTTGACGCTGACGAGCGCGTCGTAGTACCGCTGCAGGAGCGCGGCGTCGAACCGCACGGCGCGCGCGGTGTGGTCCGCGTGCGTCGAGACGGTCGCTTCGACCCGCCCGCGCCGCACCTGCGCGCGAATCAGCTCGGTCAGCGGGCCCTGCAGCGACGACAGGCCGTTCGACAGCCGGGGCTCGATCTCCAAATAGCGATGATTGGTGCTGCGCAGTTCCACCGTCACGTGGCCGACCGGGCTGCGCGCGCCGCCGCGCCCGTAACCGGTCATGCTCTGGATCGGATTCCGCCTGGGCGCGCTCATCACGCCAGCTCCTCGGGCTTGAACCAGAGCCTGATCTCCCGCTCGGCCTCGACCGCATCCGAAGAGGCGTGGATCACGTTCTCCATCAGGCCGGAGGTGTGCATCCGTCCCAGCGAGCCCCGAATGGACATCGGGTCGGCCTTCTCGGGATGGGTCGCACCGGTCACCTGGCGGACGCGTTCGATGGCGCGCTCGCCCCGCAAGACCAGCGCGAGCACGTACGGGATGCCGTGCAGCACGCCCTGCAGGTGCTGGACCGTCTCTTCAAAAAACGGTTTGCTGCGGATGTGCATGTAATGCTCCTCGGCCAGCACGCGGCTGACATGCACGACTTTTGCGGCGACGATCTCCAGTTGCAGCGGCTCCAGGCGGCTGATGGCCGCGCCCATCAGCCCTTTCTTGATCGCGTCCGGCTTGATGATCACGAGGGTCTCTTGCGGCTCCATCCGTCCGTTACGCCTTGCCCATCACGCGGAGAATGCGAATGAGATCCTCCTCGGAAAAATAGTCGATGGTGATGCGCCCGCCCTTGTTGCGCGCCATGAGGCTGACCTTGGTTCCCAGCAGCCGTCTGAGGTCGTCTTCGATCTCCTGGGTTTGCGGATCGGTCCGCCGGGCTTTCCGCCGGCGCGCGGGAGCAAGCGTACCCGCTAACTGTTCCGTCTGCCTGACGGACAGCCCCTCTTTGGCGATCCGCTGATAGACCTGCGTCTGGCGCGGCCGCTCCCGGATGGCCAGCAGCGCTTTGGCGTGCCCCAACGTGATCGTCCCGGAGGCCAGTCCGTCGATAATCGGTTCGGGCAGCGAGAGCAGGCGCAGCAGATTGGCGATGGTCGCCCGGTTTTTGCCCACGGTCGCGGCAATATCTTCTTGCGTATAGCCGAACTCATCGAGCAGGCGCGAGTAGCCGCGCGCCTCCTCCACCGGGTTTAAGTCCACGCGCTGCACATTTTCGACCAGCGAAAACTCCAGCGCCTCTTTATCAGAAAGCGACTTGATCATCGACGGAATCTGTTGCAAGCCAATGGCTTGCGCGGCTCGCAGCCTTCGCTCCCCTGCCACCAATTCATAAGTGCCATGGCTGATCGGGCGCACGATCACCGGTTCCACCACGCCGGAATGCTTGATTGAGGCCTTCAGCTCCTCAAGCCCCTCGTCACTGATCGACGTTCTCGGCTGAAATCGCCCCGGGCGGATCTGTTCGATTCTGAGCAGCACGAAGCTCGGTGCCGCCTGGACCGTCTGGGTGCTCTGCCCGATGATATCTTCAAGCCCCTTGCCAAGTCGCTTCATGCCAGCTGCTCCAACAGTTCTTTTGACAGAACCTCTTGTGTCAAAAGCTGATACGCTAATGCTCCTGTAGAATGAGGATCATAAAGACAGATCGGTTTTCCGAAACTCGGCGATTCGGCCAGACGAATGTTTCGTGGAATAGCCGTGTCATACACCATGTCTTTGAAGTACCGCTTGACCTCTCCGGCGACCTCTCTGGCCAAGTTTGCTCTGAAATCGGTCATCGTCAGAACGATGCCGCCGACCTTCAGGCCCGGATTCAACCGCTGCTTGATCAGCGTCACCGCCTGCATCAACGAGTTGAGCCCCTCGAGCGCCAGATATTCGCACTGGACGGGAATGATCGTGCTGTCGGCGGCGACGAGCGCGTTGATCGTCAGCGCCCCAAGCGACGGCGGGCAGTCAAACAGGATGACGTCGTACTCCTCGTTCAGGGAGTCGCAGATCGTCTTCAACCGCGTCTCGCGGTCTTCCGCCGTGGCAAGAAACGGCTCAGCTCCCGCGAGGTTGAGGCTGGCCGGCAAGACGCTGAGGCGCTCAACCGCGGTCTTAAGAATCGCTTCACGTACCGGAGCGCCGTTGACCAGCACTTCATAGACGTCGTGCTCAAGCGTCTGCCGCTGAATGCCAGAGGCGGTTGTCGCGTTGCCTTGAGGGTCCAGGTCAATGAGTAGCGTGCGCTTGCCGGAAATCGCCAGATAGGAGCCTACATTGACGGCGGTCGTCGACTTGCCCACGCCGCCTTTCTGATTACAGATGGCGATTCGGCGCATAGTGTTCCACGTGGAACATTTTCTCCTGATCACCCATTGTAGCGTCGCTGGGAGGCAATGCAAGAGGAAGTTTTGCACATCTCTGGACAACCTGTGTGTTTCCGGGCTATTTCGCGACCCTGTACCAGATCATCGCCATGACGCTATTGGTGATCCAGTACAAGACCAGCCCTGCGGAAAACTGGTAGAACATCACCCCGAAGATGATGGGCATGAGAGGACCGGCCATCATGTTCGCGGTTGGATTCGACGCGCCTGCGCTCATATTCTGTTGAGACTGCTTGGTTTGGAAGTACATGACTCCTGCCATGAGAATCGGCAGCAGGTTAAAATCCTTTCCGATAAACGGCAGCACAAACGGAAGCGGCAGGAGTCGGTCAGGAAGCGAGAGATCGGCGATCCACAAGAACCGCTGGCCGCGCAGGCCGATGGAGTGGGAGATCGCCTGAAAGAGCGCGATGAAGACAGGAATCTGCAACAGCATGGGCACGCAACCACCCAGCGGGCTGACTTTGTGCTCCTTGTACAGCGCGAGGACCTGTTTGTTAGCTGCGGTCGGGTCGCTCTTGTGCTCGGCCATAATGCGATCAATCTTGGGCTTCAGCTCCTGCATTCGGCGCATCGACCGAAAGCCGAGCAGCGTAAACGGCGCCATCGCGCAGGTCACGAGTGCTGAGAGCGCAATAATCGCCACCCCGTAATTCTTGGTCACTCCGGCGATCCATCCAAGAATTGAGAGGAGGATGAGCCCGATCTGCCCGAGTGTCCCGACGTGAAACGCTTCTTCAAACCCGTTTTGCTTGAGATAGAAATAGTCCCGCGGACCGTAATAGATCAATGCGTGCAAGGGGGTTCCGTCAACATCCAGGGTGCCCGAGAACGCCGTGGTCGCTTCAGGAGAAGGCAGTAGTTTAGCTTCGCTGAAAGGTTTGCTTGGTTTGATCGAGACGCAGAAATACCGCTCAGTCAGCGAGAGGTGCGATGTTCCACGTGGAACATTTTTCTCGCTTTTAACGGCCCCCATGTGCTGCTTATAGCTCTTCTTGGATCCATCAGCGACAATCCAGATCGCTTCAAGCGGGTTGTAGCGATCGCCCAGATCGTCGGCTTTCGCCCAGCTCGCAATCAAAGTAACGGCGCTCGTCTCGCGGGGGGTGGACGGTCCTAGGGGCTGCAACGACACCTCGATCACCTGCGGGCCATTTCCAAGCGCGTACGTTAGCTGGTACGATCCGCTCGCGCCCTGCGAAACGAACGCGACGCGTCCAGGCTCTGCCGTTGCCAGGCTCCACGAGCTCATCTCTCCGAGATGCGCCTCAAAGAGCGGGACGTTTCCGCCGATTCGAAGCGGCCCGCGGACTCTTCCGTCCTGAAAACTGTTCAGGATAACATTGCGTATGCTGCCGCTTGTTTTTCCGATTTCAACCTTGATTTCAGCGGACTCAATAAACACAACTTCTTCTTGCTCAATAGGATGGACTGTCGATGCTGTCTCTTTCAATTGCGCCTGAACCGGCTGGGCTGGCGCTGACAGCGCGTTAGAAATACTTTTCGTGGGCCGAACGGTTGCTGGCTTCAGCACAAACTGGCTGTACAGTCCCAAAAAGACGGCGGAGATGAGAGCGGCGGCAAGGACGCGTTTTTCCATCACGAAAGCGGGTCAACTCCTCCGGCGCTGAACGGGTGACACCTAAGCAGGCGAGCCACCGCTCTCCGTGCGCCATCAATGGCGCCGTATCGCTCCAGCGCCGCCTTGGCATACCTCGAGCAGGTTGGGTAAAACTTACATCGCCCTATCATGAATTGCGACAGGAAGTTATGGTGAAAGTCGACCAGGAGAATCAGGGCTCGCGTGGCGAGAGAGCGCCGCTGCGTTTGCATAGTTGGATGAGCTCGCGCTCAAGCGCTGTCGTTGAAACCGGAATCTGTGGGGGGTGGATGACCACCACAAGGTCGACGCCGGCTTTCAGGGGAAGCCCCCCGGTGTAAATAATCGCCCGCAGCTGCCGTTTCAGGCGGTTGCGGATCGCCGCCCCTTTCATTCCGCGCCGCGTCCGGAGGCCAACCCGGGCGGCGAGTTCACCGGTCGGCCGGACCCCGACGGACAGGAACTCTCCTCGCGCCCACCGCCCGCGTCGATACACGGCGTGAAACGCCTTGGTCAGCTTCAATGGAGTCGTTTCGGGCGTACCAGCCACCAGGCAGGGCGGTTAGGAGGGGATCAACTGCCAGCGTCCTTTTCGTCGACGGCGGCTGAGCACTCTGCGTCCGCCGGGCGAACTCATCCGCTTCCTGAAGCCGTGTCTTCGGACGCGCCTCAGGTTTGACTTGTTCGTGAGGTGCTTTTTCATGGAACGCTCATTATACGAACGGCTCGAGAGAGAATCAAGGAGAAATCGCTTGAGACCGTCTGGTTCGGTTGTTATAATGGCGCTCTCCGTTCGGACAAGAGCGACTTTTTAGCCTGTGCAAAACATGTGGAAACTGTGCAAAACTCCCCGCTTGACTGGCCCCTGACCATTGAGGGGCTCAAAACACGGCTTGGAGCAGAGGTGGTCAGCCGCTGGATCACGCCGCTGTCCGTTGCCGCGGTTACGGATGCCGAGGTGACGCTGGAGGCCCCGAATCCCTTCTTTCGCGACTGGGTGACCTCCCACTATCTTGAGACCATGCGCATGTGCATCGGCGGGCGGGAAGTCCGCATCGTGACTCCTTCCTCGCTGACGACGATCGCCGCGACGATTCCCGGAGCCCTCGCGCCGCTGAGAGAGCGCCCCGGCCCGCCTGCCGCGCCCGCGGCTGCTGCGCGCCAGGAGTGGGACCACGCGCTCAACGAGCGCTTCACGTTTGATCGATTCGTTGTCGGCGCAAGCAACCGGTTCGCCCACGCCGCCTCCCTGGCGGTCGCCGATTCGCCCGCAAAAGCCTACAACCCGCTGTTCATTTACGGCGGGGTGGGCCTGGGGAAAACCCATCTCATGCAGGCGATCGGCCAGGCGACGCTTCAGCACGCGCCCTCGCGCCGCGTCGTCTATATCTCCAGCGAACGGTTCACCAACGAGCTCATCGCCGCGATCCAAACCAAAACGACGACGAAGTTCCGCGACCGCTACCGCTCCGTCGACATCCTGCTGGTCGATGACATCCACTTCATCGCGGAGAAAGAGGCGACCCAGGAAGAGTTTTTCCACACCTTCAACGCGCTCTACGATGCGCACAAGCAAATCGTGATCTCCAGCGACCGCTCACCAAAGGAGATCGCGGGGTTGGAGGAGCGGCTGGTCTCCCGGTTTGAGTGGGGGCTGGTGACGGACATTCAGTCGCCGGACTTGGAGACGCGAACGGCCATCTTGCGGAAAAAGGCGGAGGAGTCCGGGTTGAACGTCCCCGATCCGGTAACCGATTTTATCGCGCAACAGATCACCTCGAACATCCGTGAGCTGGAAGGCGCACTGATCCGGGTGATCGCCTACTGCAACCTGTTCAATAAGCTCCCCTCGGCAGCGGTGGCGCGCGAAGTGTTGAAAGATATGGTCAAAGAGGTGCGTGCGCGGGTGACGTTGGAAGAGATCCAGCGGCGCGTGGCGGCCTATTTTCAGATCGAGTTAACCGAGATTCGCGGCGCAAGGCGGCAGCGGTCGATCCTGTACCCTCGGCAAGTAGCGATGTTCCTCTGCCGACGGCTAACGGAGGCGTCGCTGCCTGAGATCGGCCAAGCCTTCGGTGGCCGTGACCATACGACGGTGTTGCACGCCGTCGGGAAGATTGAGCAGGAGATTGCACAGGATCCGCACAAGAAACAGGTGGTGGACCACTTGAATCAACTAGTCTTGGCCGCGTCGCCGGGAGGGGGGTAACCAGCATGTTTTCCACAGTTTCCACAACCCCTAGTACTACAACTGGTCTTTGTTATAAACAACTAGTACCACTCGTCGTGTGCAAAATGAAGATCTTGGGGAGCCCATGCGCCTGACAATTTCTCAACCACAACTATTGAAGAGTCTGCAAACAGTCGAACATGCGGTCAACGATCGGAGCACACTGCCAATTTTAGGAAACATCTTACTAGAGACCAACGAGCATGGGTTAACCCTGACCGCCACTGACCTTGATGTTGGGATCCAGTGCCGATTTCCACTCCCTCCGCCCGTTGAACATGGGGCGGTCGCGCTGCCGGCCAGAAAACTGACCACCATCATTCGCGAGCTGCCGGATGATGAGGTGGTGGTTGAAGCCAAGAAAAACCACACCGCGACCGTCAATTGCGGGTCAAGCAGCTTTCGTATTCCAGGGCTGCCGGCCGAGGACTTCCCGGTCCTGCCATCCGCCCAACAGGAGCAGGCCATTACGCTCCCGCAGGCGTCGCTGAAAACTCTTGTTGCGCAAACCGCGTATGCGATGTCGATGGAAGAGACCCGGTTCATTCTGAACGGGGCGCTGTTGACGGCGCAAAAAAGCGACCTCATGATAGTGGCCACGGATGGGCGGCGGCTCGCCGTAGCGAGTGCGCCGCTGAGCGAACCAACGAAACACCCGTTGGTCGCGGTGATTCCAGCTAAGACGGTGCGCGAGCTCGGACGGCTGCTCCAAGAGGAGAGCACGGAAGAAGTCACCATCGCCCCGCTCAAAGACAATCAGCTGACCTTCCGCTTCGGGCCGGTGACCATTGTGACGCGCCTGATCGAAGGGCAGTTCCCCCAGCACGAAAAGGTGATTCCTCCACCGACAAAACACGGGGTCACCGCCAACCGGCAGGACCTCATCAACGCGATCCGGCGCGCGAGCCTGATGACGACCGCAGCCTCGCAGGCGGTCGTCTTTGAGTTGAGCGCGCAGCAACTCGTCGTCTCCAAAGAGTCGGCGGAGACAGGCAGCGCCCGCGAAGAAATTCCGGCGACCTATACCGGCGAGGCGATGACGGTCGCCTTCAATCCGGAGTTCTGGCTGGAGGCGCTGAAAGTCCTGAAGACCGAAGAGGTCACCATTGAGTTGTCGGGACCAGAGCGCCCGGCGGTCATCCGCCAGCCAGGCTTTCTCTATCTGGTCCTTCCGATGAAAGTGGCCTGAGGGAGAGCCGGCACGCATGGGCAAAGGCAAGCCGCAGCCGATCGGCGCAGTGGTCTCGGCCGTCCTCGCGCGCGCCAAGCAGCAGCACGGCGAGATCGAGGCGATCCGCCGTCGGTGGCGCACGCTGGTCGGTCCAACGCTTGCCGCGCACACGAAGCCGCTCAGCCTGCGGCGGGGGCGGCTGGTCGTCCTTTCGGAGGGGCCGGGGGAGAGCTTCACGTTGAGCTATCAACGGGCGCGCCTGCTCGCGCAGCTGCGGCGCTCGACCAAGGGGGCGGTGGACGAGCTCGTCATCCGTCCCGGAACGGTGCGGGAGACCTGAACGCATGACGGCGGGCTACCTGATCGATCGGCGGCGGGCGCTGCGCCTGGCGCACGTCGTGGCGGTGCTCAGCGTCCGCCGGCGGGGGGTGCGCAGCCGGGTCGTGCTGCGCGACAACAGCCTCTACCACACGCTGACGCGACCGCGCACATTGATGAACGCGGCACGAACTCAAGGAGCTCGATGGCAGGAACAAGGATGAGCAAGACGAAGCGATCTCAATCCGATTCGGACAGCAAGCGGCCCGCTCAGGCAAGCGGGGCCTACGATGCGAGCAGCATCCAGGTGCTGGAGGGGTTGGAGGCGGTGCGCCGGCGCCCGGCCATGTATATCGGCGACAGCGGCGCGCGCGGGCTGCATCACCTCGTCGAGGAGGTCGTGGACAACTCGATCGATGAGGCGATGGCCGGCTACTGCAAGCACATCGAAGTGCTCATTCACAACGATAACTCCGTGACCGTCATCGACGATGGCCGGGGGATTCCGGTGGACCTCCATAAGACCGAGAAAAAGTCAGCGCTGGAGGTCGTGCTGACCAAACTGCACGCCGGCGGGAAGTTCGACAACCGCACCTACAAGGTGGCTGGCGGGCTGCATGGCGTGGGCGTCTCGGTCGTGAACGGGCTCTCGGAATGGCTCGAGGCCGAGGTCAAGCGCGACGGCAAGGTTTACCGCCAGCGCTACGCCCGCGGCAAGCCGGTGTCGGGCCTGACGGTCGTCGGGAAGGCCGCCGCAACCGGCACCCGCATCACCTTCAAGGCGGACAAGGAGATCTTCAAGTCGGGCATCGTCTGCAACTTCGAGACGCTCTCCAACCGCATGCGCGAACTGGCCTTTCTCAATAAGGGGCTGGTGATCGCGCTCAAGGATGAGCGCAATGATAAGGAAGTGAAGTACCAGTTCGACGGCGGCATTAAAGAGTTCGTCGCGCACCTGAACAAGACGAAAACACCGCTGCACAACGTCATCGCCTTCGAGGACGCGCGCGAGAACGTCTCGGTCGAGATCGCGCTGCAGTATAACGACGGGTTCTCCGAACACCTGTTCTCGTTCGCGAACAACATCAACACGGTCGACGGCGGCACGCACCTCTCCGGGTTCAAGTCGGCGCTGACGCGCACGATCAACCAGTACTGCAAGGGCAAGAACTTGTTCAAGGGCGACGACCTCAAGATCGAGAGCGAGGATGCGCGCGCCGGCCTGACCGCGGTCGTCAGCGTGAAGGTGCCGCAGCCGCAGTTCGAGGGGCAGACCAAGGCAAAGCTCGGGAGCCCCGAGGTCGAAGGCATCGTCGCCTCCGTCTGCAACGAGAAGCTCTCCTCGTTCTTTGAGGAGCATCCGTCGGTGGCGAGCAAGGTGGCCGACAAGTGTTTGGTCGAGGCGAGGGCGCGCGAGCGGGCGCGCCACGAGCGTGACCTGGTGCGGCGCAAAGGGCTGCTGGAGTCCAGCGCGCTGCCGGGCAAGCTGGCCGACTGCTCCGAGCGGGACGCGGCGCTCTGCGAGCTGTACATCGTGGAAGGCGACTCCGCCGGCGGCAGCGCGAAGCAGGGACGCGACCGGCGGTTTCAGGCGATCCTCCCGATCAAGGGCAAGATCCTCAACGTCGAGAAGGCGCGGTTGGAGAAAATCCTGACGAACGAAGAGGTGCGCACCATCATCACCGCGCTGGGCTGCGGGGTGGGGTCGGAGTTCAACTTGGAGAAGCTGCGCTATCACAAAATTTTGCTGATGGCGGACGCCGACGTGGACGGCAACCACATCCGGACGCTGCTGCTGACGCTGTTCTACCGGCAGATGCCCAAGCTGGTCGAGGCGGGGCACATCTACATCGCGCAGCCGCCGCTGTACAAGATCAAGCGGGGCAAGCGGGAGGAGTACATCGAGACCGACGCGCAGATGTCCGCCCTGCTGCTGGAGCTCGGCGCGGAAGGACAGACGCTGGTCCATCTCAAGAGCAAGCGGACGTACAAAGAGAAGACGCTGCTGGACCTGCTCAAGGTGCTCGCGGAGCTTGAGCCGCTCGTCAAGGGATTGGCCCGCTATCGCATCGACCCGGCGGCGTACTTCGGGCAGCTGGACAAGAAGAAGGGGTTGCCGCTCTATTACCTGAAAGTGGAGGGCAAGGAGCACTACGCCTTCAGCGACGACGAGCTGGCCAAAGTCACCGAACGGTACGATCTGAATCTGGAGGAGCTGGAGAAGGCCTCAGTGAGCGCGAGCGCGCACTTCGTGGAGCTGTACGCGGCCTCGGAGATCAATGGGCTGCGGCAGCAGCTCGAAAAGCTCGACCTGGGGCTTGACGAGTACTTCCCGACCGACTCCAAGGCGGCGTTCAAGCTCACGGGGGAAAAGAACGCCCAGTCGTTTGGCGGGCTGCGCGACGTGTTGCTGGCCATCGAAAACGAGGGACGCCAGGGGATGGCGATCCAGCGCTACAAGGGTCTCGGGGAGATGAACCCGCAGCAGCTGTGGGAGACGACCATGGATCCAGCGCGGCGGACCATCCTCAAGGTGACCTCGGAGGATACGGTTGAGGCCGAGCAGATGTTCGCCACGCTGATGGGCGACGCGGTGGAGCCCAGAAAACAGTTCATCGAAGAGCACGCGCTCGAAGTGAAAAACCTGGACGTGTAGCCCATGTATACGCTTGGCGAGAAGATCATTCCTCGGGAGATCGAGGCCGAGATCAAGGACTCGTACCTGTCGTACGCGATGAGCGTCATCGTCGGGCGGGCGCTCCCCGACGCGCGCGACGGGCTGAAACCGGTGCACCGGCGCATCCTCTATGGCATGCAGGATCTGGGGCTGGATCCGGGCAAGCCGTACAAGAAAAGCGCCAGGATCGTCGGAGAGGTGCTGGGAAAGTACCATCCGCACGGCGACGCGTCGGTCTACGACGCGCTCGTGCGCATGGTGCAGGACTTCAGCCTGCGCTACCCGCTGATCGATGGGCAGGGCAACTTCGGCAGCGTGGACGGCGACGCGCCGGCGGCCATGCGCTACACCGAGGCGCGCCTGGAAGCGATTGCGAACGAGCTGCTCAACGACCTCGACAAGGACACGGTGGACTTTTCGCCGAATTTCGATGGGTCGCTCAAGGAGCCGAAAGTCTTGCCGGCGAGCTTGCCCAACCTGCTCATCAACGGCTCGAGCGGCATCGCCGTCGGCATGGCCACCAACATCCCGCCGCACAGCCTCAGCGAGATCCTCGACGCCACCTGCGCGGTGATCGACGAGCCGACCATCGAGCTGCCCGCCCTGATGAAGCACGTGCGCGGACCGGACTTTCCGACGGGAGCGATCATCTGCGGGCGCGAGGGAATCAAGGACGCCTATGCGACGGGCCGCGGCTCGCTGCGCATCCGCGCCAAGGCGCAGCTGGAGCAGCTGAAGGGCAACCGGCAGGCGCTCGTTGTTACCGAGCTGCCGTACCAGGTGAACAAGGCGAACCTGCTCGAGTCGATCGCCAAGCTGGTGCAGGAGAAAACGCTCGAGGGGATCTCGGACCTGCGCGATGAGTCGGACAAGGATGGCACGCGGGTCGTGATCGAGCTCAAGCGCGACGCCAACGACCAGGTCGTCCTGAACCAGCTCTACAAGCACACGCAGATGGAGACGACCTTCGGCATCATCATGTTGGCGATCGTCGACGGCCGGCCGCGCGTCCTGGGGCTGAAGGGGCTGTTGCAGGTTTTCATCGATTACCGCAGAGAGGTCATCGTGCGGCGCACGAAGTTTGAGCTCGCGCGAGCCCAGGAGCGCGCCCACATCCTCGAAGGGCTCAAGATCGCCATCGCGAACCTCGACGCCGTGATTAAGACGATCCGCCAGTCGAAGAGCCCGCAGGAAGCGAAAGAGGCGCTGGTCAAAAAGTTTGACCTCAGCGAGCGCCAGGCGCAGGCGATCCTCGAAATGCAGCTGCAGCGGCTCACTGCCCTGGAGCGCGAAAAGCTCGAGGCGGAATACAAGGAGCTGCTGAAGAAAATCGAGTACTACCAGATGCTCCTCAAGAGCGAGCGCAAGGTGCTGGAGTTGATCAAGGAGGAACTGCAGGGGCTCAAGAAGCGCTTCGGCGACGAGCGGCGCACCGAAATCCTCGGCGAGGTCAAGGACTTCAAAATCGAGGACCTGATCGCCGAGGAGGACGTCGTCATCATGATCAGCCACGCGGGATACATCAAGCGGCTGCCGGTCTCGGGGTACCGGAAGCAGCGGCGCGGCGGCATGGGCGTGACGGCGATGGACACGCGCGAGGAGGACTTCGTCGAACACCTGTTCGTGGCCTCCACGCACGAGGCGCTGCTGTTCTTCACGAACCAGGGGCGCTGCTACTGGCTCAAGGTCCACGAGGTGCCGCAAGCCGGCCGCTACGCCCGCGGCACGGCGATCGTCAACCTGCTCTCGTTCCAGAAGGACGAGCGGCTCTCCACCTTTGTGGCGGTCAAAGAATTTTCGCCCGAGGCGTTTCTCGTCATGGCGACGAAGCAGGGCACGATCAAGAAGACGAAGCTCGACGCGTACGCCAATCAGCGCAAGGCGGGCATCATCGCCATCACGCTCGAGAAGGGCGATGAGCTGATCGAGGCGGAGATCACCGACGGCAAGCAGGAGCTGCTGCTGATCACCCGGCAGGGCAAAGCGATCCGCTTTCCCGAGGAGCAGGCGCGGGAGGTCGGGCGCTCCGCGCGCGGCGTCCGCGGCATCCGGTTGGACAAGAGCGACGAGGTCATTGCGATGGGGCTCGCCAAGCCCAAGAGCGAGCTGCTGACGGTGACGAGTCTCGGGTTCGGCAAGCGGACCACGGTTGAGGAGTACCGGCTGCAGAGCCGCGGCGGCAAGGGGATCATTAACATCAAAGTGACCAAGAAGAACGGCGATGTCGTGGGGGCCAAGACGGTGACGGATCAGGACGAAGTCATGCTCATCTCCCAGGAGGGGATGATCGTCCGCTGCGCAGTCAAGGACGTGCGATCCACGGGACGCGCGACCCAGGGCGTTCGGCTGATCAACATCAAGGGCAAGGACAAGCTTGCGGCCGTTGCCTCGGTGGTGCCGAAGGAAAAGGAAGAGCAAGAGGAGCCGCCGGTCGCGGCTTCGGCGGTACCGGACACCAAGGCCCAGGACGCGCGGAAAGCCAAGACCGGAACGAAGCGGAAACGGTAACCCGCGTCCCCATCGTCCAACGGTTAGGACACCAGCCTTTCGAGCTGAGAATGGGGGTTCGATTCCCCCTGGGGACACTCTCGCGACGTGGATAATTTTTGGATTGTTGCCGGGAAGCTGGTCACGCCCTCCGGGATTCGCGACGGAGCGCTGTGCATCGCGCACGGACGCATCGCGGCCGTCGCGCGCCGCGCGCCCAGGGATGCCAAACGGGTGGACGCCCGCGGCGCCTACGTCGCGCCGGGCTTCATCGACCTGCATGTCTGGGGTCATCCATCGGTGGTGGCGCGTGACGCGGTCCGGTCCGGGACGACCGCATTTTTGACCACACTCGGCCCTGAGCCAACAAGCGCGCTGACACGGGCTGTCTCAGCCCGGGCGGCGGTTGCTGACGGACGCGGCGGCGCGCGGTGCCTGGGCCTGCACCTTGAGGGGCCGTTTCTCAATCCAATGCGCGGCGGCGTGCTGCCGCATCGCGCGATGCGCGCGCCGACGCTTCGCGAGCTGACGCGGTTGTGGCGGGCAAGCGGCGGGCGCCTGAAACTGATGACGCTCGCCCCGGAGTTGCGGGGGGCTGCGGCGGCCATTCGGTGGTGCCGCCGCCGGCGCATCGCGGTATCGTTGGGGCACAGCGACGCGGATGCGCGGCAGGCGGTGCAGGCGGTGCGGGCCGGCGCGCGGGCGGTGACACACGTGTTCAACGGGATGCGCTCACTGCACCATCGCGATGCCGGGCTCCTGGGCGTGGCATTGACCGATCAGCGCCTGACGACGATGGTGATCGCCGATGGGGTGCACGTTGGGCCGACGGCGCTGCGGCTGCTCGCGCGCGCCAAGGGGCGCGCGCGCATCGCGCTCGTAACCGATTCGGTCCGCCATCAGGCTCGCGCCTGGCGGCTGCGCAAGCGGCGGGCCGGGGGCGCTTACTACGCGTCCGACGGCACGCTGGCGGGCAGCGGCCTGACGATGATCGACGCGGTCCGGTCGATGGTCATGCTCGGCGGCGCGTCGCTCTCCGAAGCGGTGGAGATGGCCAGCGCGGTCCCGGCCAGGGTGCTGGGACTCGAGCGGTCGCGCGGCGCGCTGGCGGTCGGCCGACGCGCGGATCTGACGGTGTTTGACCGGCGGTTTCGGATCGGCCTGACGCTTGTGGACGGCAACATCAGCTATCAACGAGGCCACTGACATGTGCGGCATTGTGGGATACGTGGGGCGGGCGCAGGTCGTCAGCACCTTGCTGAACTCGCTCAGCCGGCTGGAGTACCGCGGCTATGACTCGGCCGGTGTAGCGGTGCTCAACGGGGACGGGCTCGAAGTTCGCAAGCGGGTCGGCAAGCTCAAGGTGCTCGCCGATGCGCTGCGGGAGGAGCCGATCAGCGGCCACATCGGCGTGGGCCACACGCGGTGGGCCACGCACGGGGAGCCCTCCGAGACGAACGCCCACCCGCATATCGACTGTTCCGGCCGGCTGGCGGTCGTGCATAACGGCATCATCGAAAACTACTCCGAGTTGAAAGAGCGGCTACTCGCCAAGGGGCACGCGTTCCGCTCCAAGACGGACACCGAGGTCATCGCGCATCTCATCGAAGAGCTGACAAAACATCACCCGATTGACCAGGCGTTCCGGCTCGCGCTGAAGGAGCTCAAGGGCTCCTACGCCATCTGCCTCATCGCCGCCCAGGAGCCGCACCGCCTCTTCGGGGCCCGGCGCGGCAGCCCGCTGGTCGTCGGCGTCGGCAAGGGGGAGGGGTTTTTCGCCAGCGACGTGCCCGCGGTGCTCGAGCATACCCGCCAGGTCATCTATCTCAACGATCAGGAGGTCGTCGAGCTCTCGGCGTCCGGCCCGCGCCTGAGCTCGCTCGAGGGCAAGCCGATCCGGCGCCAGCCCACGACCGTGGCCTGGGACATCGCGGCCGCGCGCAAGGGCGGCTACCCGCACTTCATGCTCAAGGAGATCCACGAGCAGCCCGCGGCCATCGAGCAGACGCTGTTCAACCGGCTCGATCCCAGCCGGGGGCGGGTGACGTTCGACCGCCGCACGAAACGGTTCCTCGATGAGCTGTCGGCCAGCGAAAAACTGGCGATCATCGCCTGCGGCACCGCCTACCACGCGGGCCTGGTCGGCGAGTACATGCTGGAGGAGTTCGCCCGCTTGCCCGTCGACGTCGATCTGGCCAGCGAATTCCGCTACCGCGGCCCGATGCTGGACCGGACGACCACCGTCCTCGCCATCACCCAGTCCGGGGAAACCGCCGACACGCTGGCCGGCATCCAGATGGCCAAGGAGCACCACGCGAAGGTGCTCGCGATCTGCAACGTCATGGGCTCCTCGATCGCGCGCGAGGCGGACGCGGTGCTCTACACGCACGCCGGCCCGGAGATCGCCGTGGCCTCGACGAAAGCGTACACCGCGCAGGTGACGGCGTTAGCACTCTTGACGCTGTACATCGCGAAACGGCGCAAGCAGATCCAGGGCGAGCGGTGGAAGCGGCTCGTCAACGGGCTGGCGAACCTGCCGCGCACCGTCGATGAGGCGCTGGCCAGCGAACCGGCGATCAAGGCGGTGGCGGCCAAGTACGCCTCCGCGCGCAACTTTTACTACCTGGGCCGGCGCTACAACTACCCCAGCGCGCTGGAAGGCGCGCTGAAGCTCAAGGAGATCTGCCCGCTGATCCACGCCGAAGGCTATGCCGCCGGAGAAATGAAGCACGGCCCGATCTCGCTGATCCGCAAGGGCTGGCCGGTCGTCTTCATCGCCACGCAGTCGCCGGTCTACGAGAAAGTGATCTCCAATATCGAAGAGGTGCGGGCGCGTAAGGGCGAGTGCATCGTCATCGCCTCAGAGGGCGACACGCACATCAAGCGCTACGCTGACAGCCTCATCACCGTGCCCAAGACCGACGAGTTCCTCTCGCCCATTGTGGCGGCGATCCCGCTGCAGCTCTTCGCCTACTACATCGCCGACGCCAACGGGTGCGACATCGACCAGCCGCCCAACCTGGCCAAGAGCGTCACGGTGGAATGACCCGGCATGCCCGGCACGCTGCAGGTGGTCGCCACGCCGATCGGCAACCTCAAAGACATCACGCTCCGGGCGGTTGAGACGCTCAAGTCGGCTGACCTGATCGCGTGCGAGGACACCCGGCACGCGGCGATTCTGCTCAAGGCGCACGACATCCGCACCCCGACGACGAGCTACCACAGCTATACCTCGGAAGGCAAGGCGCACCGCCTGGTCCAGCAGCTCCGCGAGGGGGCGCGCATCGCGCTGATCTCCGACGCCGGCTCGCCGGGCATCTCCGACCCCGGCTTTGCGCTGATCCGCGACGCGCTGGAAGCGGGCGTGCCGGTGGAGGTGATCCCCGGCCCCTCGGCGGCGCTGACGGCGCTGGTGCTTTCCGGATTTCCGACGGACCGGTTCGTCTTTGAGGGCTTTCTCCCCGTGAAGTCCGGCGGGCGGCGAAAGCGGCTGGAAGCGCTCCGGGAGGAGACGCGGACCGTCGTGCTCTACGAGTCGCCGCACCGGATCATAAAGCTGCTCGCCGAGATCGAGGAGGTGTTCGGCGACGTCCCGGTGTCGGTTAGCCGCGAGATGACTAAGCGGTTCGAGGAAACCAGGCGGGGCCCGGTCAGGGCGATCCGCGCCCACTTTGACCAGCATCCGCCCAAGGGGGAGTTCGTCGTCGCGCTGCCCCCGCAACGCATGAGAGACCATGGCCAACACGATCCATCCTAGCGCGATCATCGGCAAACAGGCCCGGCTGGGCGAGGGCAACACCATCGGGCCGGGCTGCGTCATCGAGGACGGCGCGGTTCTCGGCTCCCACAACCGGCTGTGGATGAACGTCTACATCGGGCCGGGCACGACGATCGGCGATGACAACCAGCTCCACATGGGTGCGGTCATCGGGCACGTGCCGCAGGATCTGGCGTTTGCCGGCGCCTCCACGTTCACGCGCATCGGTCATCGCAACACGATCCGGGAGTACGTCACCATCCACCGCGGCACCAAGGAGGGCACCGCCACCGCGCTCGGCGATGATAACTTCTTGATGGCCAATGCGCATCTCGGGCACAACTGCCAGGTCGGGTCGAAGGTGATCCTGGTCAACCTGGCCACGCTGGCCGGCTACTGCACGGTGGAAGACGGCGCGCTCATCTCCGGCATGGTCGTGGTGCACCAGTTTGTGCGCATCGGCAAGCTGGCGATGATCAGCGGGCTCTCCGCCGTGAACAAGGACGTGCCTCCTTTCATGCTCTGCGGCGGCCGGCCAGCGGTGATCCAGGGGCTTAACGTGGTCGGCATGCGCCGGGCGGGCATCGCCGCCCCGGTTCGCGAGGAGATCAAGCGGGCCTACAAGCTGCTCTACCGGGAGGGGTTGAACGTCGCCCACGCGGTCGAGGCGATTGAGCGGGAATGCCAAACATCGGAAGTCAAAGAGCTGCTTGAGGTTGTGAAGAGTTCAAGCCGAGGAATCTGTGCCGGGATCGGCTCGGAGGAGGCGGAAGAGGAGGAGTCGATCCTGCCCCGAAAGCCCTCTCAGGGGGCTTCGGTTGAAAAAAACTAAAACAGGTGTTGACAGAACCGTCCATTTTTTCGTATAATAGACACAGTTCTGCCACCTTTAATGGCCCGTCCTGAGAGGCGGGAAAGGCTGAGGATGCACGCGACACGCAAACGAAGTGACCCTGTCTCCCAAGCGCTCGCTTGGGTTTTTTTGTGTCTACCCAGCCCATGAGCGCACCCGAACCCAGCTTCCGCGAAAAAGGCAAGGTCATGGACGCCGAGGCCATCCGACGGGCGATCGTGCGCATCGCCCACGAGGTGCTGGAGCACCATAAAGGGGGGGAAGCGCTGGCGCTGGTGGGTATCCGCACCCGCGGCGCCCTGCTGGCCCAGCGGCTAGCCAAAGAGATCGAATCGATCGACCGCCGCCCGGTGCCGGTCGGCATCCTTGATATCACGCTCTATCGCGACGACCTGTCCCGCATCGCCCTCAACCCGATCGTGCATGCCACCGAGATCCCCTTTAACGTGGACGAGCTGCACCTGATTCTGGTCGATGACGTGCTCTTCACCGGCCGGACGATCCGTGCCGCGCTCAACGCGCTGAATGACCTGGGCCGGCCCAAGACAATCCAGCTCGCGGTGCTGGTCGACCGCGGCCACCGCGAGCTGCCGATCCGCGCGGATTACGCGGGGAAGAACATTCCGACGAATCTTCGCGAGCACGTTGAGGTGCGGCTGGTCGAGCTGGATGAACAGGACGAGGTGGTGGTCGAAGTGCCAGCCCACGCAGAAGGACACGCCGCATGACGACGACGATCACGCCTCCGGCCGTGGCGGAAACCGCGCGGTGGACCCGCAAGGACCTGCTGGGGCTGCGAGAGCTCTCCGCCGAGGAGATCCGGCTCATCCTGCAGACCGCCGAATCGTTCCGCGAGATTTCCCTGCGGCCGATCAAGAAGGTTCCAGCACTGCGCGGCAAGACGGTCGTCAACCTCTTCTTTGAGCCCAGCACCCGCACGCGCACCTCCTTCGAGCTGGCGGCCAAGCGGCTCTCCGCCGACATCGTGAACATCGCCCCGCAAGGCTCCAGCCTCAGCAAGGGCGAGACCGTGCTGGACACCGTCCGCAACCTCGAAGCGCTGAAAGTCGACGTGCTCGTCATCCGCCATGCGGCCGCCGGGGTGCCCGCGCTCATCGCGCGGCAGGCGTCCTCCTCGGTCATCAACGCCGGCGATGGCGCCCACGAGCACCCTACCCAGGCGCTGCTGGATCTCTTCACCATCCAGGAAAAGCGCGGACACCTCGAGGGGCTCAATGTGTCCATCATCGGCGACATCGCCCACTCGCGGGTGGCGCGCTCGAACATCTGGGGGCTCACGAAGCTCGGCGCCCGGGTGACAGTCTGCGGCCCTCCGACGCTGATGCCCGCGGAGATCGGCCAGCTCGGCGTACGCGTGACCTATCACGTGGAGGAGGCGATCCGCGGGGCGGACGTGCTGATGCTTCTGCGCATTCAGCACGAACGGCAGGAAATGCGGCTCATTCCCGGCCTGCGCGAATACCGGTTGCGCTATGGCCTGACGCGCGAACGCATGGCGCTGGCCAAGCCGGAGGCGCTCATCATGCATCCCGGCCCGGTGAACCGGGGTGTTGAGATCGACTCCAGCGTGGCGGACGGCCCCTTCTCGGTCATCCTTGATCAGGTCACCAACGGCCTGGCGGTGCGCATGGCGGTGCTGTTCCTGGTCTCCGGCACGCCGAAGGCGGAGGAGGGCGCGTAAGATGGCCAAGCTGCTGATCGCCGGCGGGCGGGTGGTCGATCCCTCCACGAAACGCGAGGGGCGGTTCGACGTGCTGATCGACCGCGGCAAAATCGCCGACGTGCAGCCCGCCATCGCTCCTAACGGGGCTACGCGGATCGACGCCGCCGGCAAGCTCGTCGTGCCGGGGTTCGTCGACCTGCACACGCATCTGCGCCAGCCGGGGCGCGAGGATAAGGAAACGATCGAGACCGGCTGCCAGGCCGCCGTGCGCGGCGGCTTCACGACGGTCTGCGCGATGCCCAACACCACCCCGGCGATGGATCATCGCGGAGTCGTCGACCTGGTGCATCAGGAGGCCGCGCGCGTGGGGTTGGTCTCGGTCAAGGCGATCGGAGCGATTACCAAGGGCCGCGAGGGCCGCGAGCTGACCGATTTCGGCGAGCTCTTCGACGCCGGCTGCATCGCGCTCTCGGATGACGGCAGCCCGCTCGCCGACGCCTTCCTCATGCGCCGCGCGCTCGAATACGCCAAGCTGTTCGGCCGGCCGCTGATCCAGCACGCGGAGGACCCGGCCCTGTTCGCCTCGGGCGTCATGCACGAGGGGCTCGTCTCAACAACCTTGGGGCTGCGCGGCGTCCCGGGCGAGGCGGAATCGGTCATGGTGGCGCGCGACCTGGCGCTGACCGAGCTCACGGGCGGATGGATCCACTTCGCGCACCTCTCCAGCGCCCAATCGGTGGCGCTGATCCGCGACGCAAAGCGGCGGGGCATCCGGGTGACGTGCGAGGTCACGCCGCACCATCTGGCACTCACCCACGAGGCGGTCGAAGGGTTCCGCACCGAAGCGAAAGTCAACCCGCCGCTGCGCGCCGAAGCGGACCGCTTGGCCCTCATCGAGGGGCTGCGCGACGGCACGATCGACTGCATCGCCACCGACCACGCGCCGCACACCGACTGGGAAAAAGAGGCGGACTTCGACGCCGCACCCTTCGGCATCAGCGGGCTGGAGACCGCCCTGGGCGTCTGCGTGGAAACGCTGATCAAGCCGGGCCGGCTGACCTGGCCACAGCTCATCCAGGCGCTCTCCACGGCCCCCGCGAAAATCGCCGGAGGCGGAGGAACCTTGAGCGTGGGCGCTCAGGCCGATGTGGTGATCCTCGATCCCGCCGCCGAGTGGACCGTCGACCCTCGCACGTTTGTCTCAAAGGGGCGCCACTCGCCCTTCGCCGGCCGCCGGCTCTCCGGCGTCGTCACGCAGGTCATCGTGAAGGGACACGAAGTGGGATGACCGCGACGGCGAAGGTTGCCTGGCTGGTCCTGGAGGACGGCACGGCGTTTCGCGGGCGCGCGGTCGGCGCCGAGGGCGAGGTGTTCGGCGAAGCGGTCTTCAACACCTCGATCACCGGCTACCAGGAAGTGCTGACCGACCCCTCCTACAAGGGCCAGATGGTGTGCATGACCTACCCGCACATCGGGAACTACGGCGTCAACGACGAGGATGCCGAGTCGCGCCACCCCTGGCTCGAGGGGTTCATCATGCGCGAGCTCTCCCCGATCGCCAGTAACTTCCGCGCCCAGGAGCCGCTCGAGGCGTACCTCAAGCGCCACAACGTGGTGGCGATCGACGGAATCGATACCCGGGCGCTCACGCTGAAGCTGCGCCAGCAGGGCTCGATGAACGCCGGGCTCTCGACGACGGAGCCCGACCCGTCCAAACTGCTCATGCGCGTACACGCCGCACCCGGCATCGTCGGCGTCGACTTGGTTCGGCAGGTCACCTGCGAAGCGCCGTATGAATGGCCGTCGGCACCGTCTGCCGTCCGCCGCCACATCGTGGTGATGGACTTCGGCGTGAAGCACAACATCCTTCGCTGGCTTGCCGCACTGAGCTGTCGCGTCACCGTGGTGCCGGCCTCGGCCGGCGCGCAGGAGGTGCTGGCCTACCGGCCGGACGGCATCGTGCTCTCGAACGGCCCCGGCGATCCCGCCGCCGTCACCTATGCGATCACGACGATCCGCGAGCTCCTCGGCCGCGCGCCGATGCTGGGCATCTGTCTCGGTCACCAGCTGCTGGGGCTGGCGTACGGCGGCGAGACCTTCAAGCTCAAGTTCGGCCACCACGGCGGGAACCATCCGGTGCAGGACCTGCTGACCAAGAAAGTGGAGATCACGACCCAGAACCATAACTTCGCGGTGCGCGTGGAATCGATCCCCGGCGGGAAGGTCGAGGTCACGCACCAGAACCTCAACGACGGCACGATTGAAGGAATGCGCCACACGGAGCTGCCGATCCTGAGCCTCCAGTACCACCCGGAAGCCGCCCCGGGCCCCCACGACGCCAATTACATGTTTCAACGGTTCATCGACCTGCTGGATGAGGTGCATGCCTAAGCGGACGGACATCAAGAAAATCCTGATCATCGGCTCCGGCCCGATCATCATCTCGCAGGCGTGCGAGTTCGACTACTCCGGCACGCAGGCCTGCAAGGCGCTGCGCGAGGAAGGGTTCACCGTCGTCCTCGTCAACTCCAACCCAGCGACGATCATGACCGACCCGGAGACCGCGGACCGGACCTACATCGAGCCGATCACCGCCGATTTTCTCGAGAAGATCATCGAGGCCGAGCGGCCCGACGCGCTGTTGCCCACGCTGGGCGGCCAAACGGCGCTGAATGTCACCGTGCAGCTGGCGGAGCGCGGCGTCCTCGAGCGCTACCGGGTCGAATTGATCGGCGCAAAGATCGACGCGATCAAGCGCGCCGAGGACCGCGCGCGCTTTAAAGAAACCGTGGAGGCGATCGGCCTGGAGATTCCCCGCGCCGGTTATGCGCATACGCTGGAGGAGGCGCAGGCGATCGTGAAGACGATCGGCTTCCCGTGCGTCATCCGCCCCAGCTTCACCCTCGGCGGCACCGGGGGCGGGGTGGCCTACAACACCGAGGAGTTCGAGCGCATCATCCGCCTGGGCCTGGAGCTGTCGATGACGACCGAGGTCTCCGTCGAGGAGTCGGTCATCGGCTGGAAGGAGTTCGAGCTGGAAGGGATGCGCGACCGGGCGGACAACGTCGTCATCATCTGCTCGATCGAGAACGTCGACCCGATGGGCGTCCACACGGGCGACTCCATCACCGTCGCCCCGGCGCAAACGCTGACCGACCGCGAGTACCAGGAGATGCGGGACGCCGCCATGAAGATCATCCGCGCCATCGGGGTCGAGACCGGCGGCTCGAACATCCAGTTCGCGGTCCATCCGGATTCGGGGCGGCAGCTGGTCATCGAGATGAACCCGCGCGTCTCCCGCTCCTCCGCGCTCGCCTCCAAGGCGACCGGGTTCCCCATCGCCATGATCGCCGCGAAGCGAGCCGTCGGGTACACCCTCCGGGGGCCGGCCAACGACATCACGCGGCAAACGCCGGCGTGCTTCGAGCCCACCATCGACTACGTGGTCGTCAAGATCCCCCGCTTCGCCTTTGAGAAGTTCCCGGGAGCGGATCCGACGCTGACGATCCAGATGAAGTCGGTCGGGGAGACGATGGCAATCGGACGGACCTTCGCGGAGGCGTTCCAGAAGGGGCTGCGGGGCCTGGAGGTCCGCAAGGACGGCTGGGAGTCCTCCGGGCCGCTGCCGCCGGACGTGCTGCGGCAGAAACTGGCGGTGCCGACGGCGGAGCGCGTCTTCTATCTCAAGGAGGCGCTCACCGTCGGACTTTCCATCGACGAGCTGTTCGAACTGACCAAGATCGATCGCTGGTTTCTGAAGCAGCTCTACACGCTGGTGCTGGAAGAGGAAGCGCTGAAGGCGGCGCGCGAGGCGATGCGCGCCTGCGAGGGTGCTGCCGCCGGCAGCGCCGTCCAGGCGGCTGGAGCGGAGGTGCTGCGCCGGGCCAAGCAGCACGGCTTCAGCGACCGCCAGCTCGCCAAGCTGTGGGGAATGGAGGAAGCGGTCATCCGCCGCTGGCGGACGGAGTGGAACGTCTTGCCGTCCTACTACCTGGTCGACACCTGCGCGGCGGAGTTTGAGGCGAAAACGCCCTACTACTATTCGACCTATGAGCAGCCGGTGATCGCCGTGGGGCCGAAGGCACCCGCGGCTCCGGCTGGACCCCCCGCTTCGAAGAAGCGGAAGGTCATGATCCTCGGCGGCGGGCCGAACCGCATCGGGCAAGGCACCGAGTTCGACTACTGCTGCGTGCATGCCGCCTTCGCCCTCCGGGAGCTCGGCATCGAGGTCATCATGGTCAATTCGAACCCGGAGACCGTCTCCACCGACTACGACACGTCGGACCACCTCTACTTCGAGCCGGTGACCCTCGAGGATGTGCTCAACATCGTTCAACGCGAGCAGCCGGAGGGGGTCATCGTGCAGTTCGGCGGGCAGACGCCGCTCAACCTGACGATGGGGCTGGCCCGCGCCGGCGTGCCGATTCTGGGTACGAGTCCTGAGACGATCGACCGGGCGGAGGACCGCGAGAAGTTCAAACGGCTCCTCGATGAGCTGGGATTGCGGCAGCCGCCCAGCGGCACCGCGATGACGATGGAAGAGGCGCAGCTGACCGCCCGCCAGGTCGGCTATCCCTGCCTGGTGCGCCCCTCGTACGTGCTCGGCGGGCGCGCGATGGAGATCGTCTACGACGACGAGCAGCTGAAGCGGTTCGCCCAGAAGGCGTTCGACGCCTCGCCCGGATTTCCGGTGCTGATCGACAAGTTCCTCGAGGATGCCATCGAGGTGGATGTCGACGTCGTGAGCGACGGGGAGACGGTCGTCATCGGCGGGATCCTGGAGCATATCGAGGAAGCGGGCATCCACTCCGGCGACAGCGCGATGGTCCTGCCGCCCCACACGCTCAGCGATGAGACGCTCGGCGAGATCCGCGCCGCCGCGCAGCAGCTGAGCCGGGCGCTCAAGATCATCGGGCTGATGAACGTGCAGTTCGCGGTTAAGGACGACGCCGTCTATGTCCTGGAAGTGAATCCGCGCGCCTCGCGCACCGTGCCGTTCATCTCCAAGGCGGTCGGGGTACCGCTCGCCAAGGTGGCGACGCGGGCCATGGCCGGCATTTCGCTGAAGCAGCAGGGTGTGCTCAGGGAGATCGTGCCGCCGTTTCTGGCGGTGAAGGAGTCGGTCTTTCCGTTTTCCCGCTTCGCCGGGGTGGACATCATGCTCGGTCCTGAGATGCGCTCCACGGGCGAAGTAATGGGCCTCGACGAGGACTTCGGGAGGGCCTTCCTCAAGTCGCAGCTGGCCGCCGGGCAACTGTTGCCGCGCGCCGGCACGGTGTTCGTCAGCGTGAAAAACCGCGATAAGCGTCCGGTGATCCTCGTGGCCCAGCGGCTCGAGGCGCTGGGGTTCCGGCTCGTCGCGACCCAGGGCACCGCCAAGGCGCTGCAGCGGTACGGCCTGCACGCGGCGGTCGTCAACAAGATCCACGAGGGGCGGCCGAACGTCCTGGATGCGATGAAGAGCGGGGAGATCCAGTTAGTCATCAATACGCCTTCGGGGCGGCTGCCCCGCGCGGATGAGGTGCAGATCCGCTCCGCAGCGGCGATGCTCGGCCTCCCCTGCATCACCACCATCGCCGGCGCGCAGGCGTCGGTCAGCGGCATCGCCGCGCTCCTCCAACGCGAGCTGACCGTCACCCCGATTCAACAGTACCACGAGGTCTTGCGGAACCAGAAGGAGATCGCGGGATGAGCGAGGACCAGCGACGGGAGCCGCGCATCTCCCGTGGCTTCATGATCCGCTACCGCGCCGCCGGTGACGCCTCGGGCTGGCTCGTCTCGCCCCTGCGAGATCTCAGCCGCAGCGGGGCACGCTTCTTCTCCGAGCGGGCGTTTGACGTCGGCACGGTGCTCGACGCCTTCCTGGTGCTGCCCGCTTCGGATGCGCCGGTGGCGCTGCAGGCCACGGTGGCCAGGAGCCAGCCCGGGCCGTTGGGCATGGCCGAGCTGGGGGTGGCCTTTCAGCCGCCCGATACCGTCGCGCAGGGTGCGATCAACGCGGCGGTGGCGCGCTTTCTGGCGCGGGGTTCGGGCAGGGCATGACGCGCGAACGCCGGCAGTTCTCCCGCGCGCCGCACCCGTTTGAGCTGCGGTATCGCCAGTACGGAGAGTTCACCTCGTCGTGGACCGACGCCAGCACGATCAACCTCAGCGCGGGTGGTATGCGGTTTCGCAGCCCGGATACGCTTGAGCGCGCCGCGCTGCTGGAATTGGAGATCACCATTCCCAGCGCGCGGGAAGCGCTGGTGATTCGCGGGCAGGTGGCGTGGAGTCAGCTGCAGGCCTCCGGCGTGATCGAGAACGGCGTCCAGTTTATTGAAGTCTCCCCTGAGCAGCAGATGAGAATCGATGAGCTTGTCCGATTCCTCCGGCCCGGATAAGCTGCGGGTGGCGCTCGGGCCGCTCACCCTGCCCAACCCGGTCCTGGTGGCGGCGGGCACCTTCGGATACGGGCTGGAGTTCGCGCGCGCCGTCCCCCTCAAGCGGTTGGGCGGCGTGATCATCAAAACCCTGACGCGCCGTCCCAGGGAAGGCAACCCGCCCCCCCGGCTCGTCGAGACCCCTTCCGGCATGCTCAACGCCGTCGGCCTGCAAAATATCGGCCTGGAATCGTTCCTGGCCGAGCAGCTGCCCCTCCTGCGCGCCATCGGCGTGCCGATCATCGTCAGCATCCTCGGCGAAACACCGGAGGAGCTGGCCGACATGGCGCGCCGGCTTGAGGGCGCCGACGGCGTAGCGGCGATCGAACTCAACCTGTCCTGCCCGAATATTACACACCGCAGCGCAGGGCTGCATCCCGGCATGGTGGCGCAGGACCCTGAAGCGACTGCGGCAATGGTGGGCGCGGCGCGAGGAGCCACGCGCAAGCCGCTCATCGCCAAGCTCAGCCCGGACGTGACCGATCTGGCCCCCATCGCGCAGGCGGCCGAGCGCTCAGGCGCGGATGTCCTTTCGCTCGTCAATACGTTTGTGGGGATGAGTCTTGACCCGGCCACGCGCCGCTCACGCTTGGGCATGCTGACGGGCGGCCTCAGCGGCCCGGCAATTCGGCCGCTCGCCGTGTACCGGGTATGGTATACTGCGCAATCTGTCCACATCCCGGTGATCGGGTTGGGCGGAATCGTGCGCGCGGAGGACGCCCTGGAGTTTTTTTTGGCGGGAGCCAGCGCGGTGGCGGTCGGCACGGCGACCTTTGCCGACCCGCGCGCCGCGCTGCGCGTGCTGCACGGCCTGGAGCGCTATCTGACACGGCACCGGATCGGCTCGCTCGGCGAGCTGCGCGGTGCGATCAACCGTTGACACGAGCTCTTCGCGCTTGCGATCGACTGATTGTCGCGCTGGATCACTCCCGTCCGGCCCCGGCGCTGGCCATGGCCAGGCGGCTGCGCGGCCTGGTGCGGATTGTCAAGGTCGGCAGCATCCTCTTCACCGCCAGCGGCCCTGCGATCATCCAGCGGCTCCGGTCGCTCGGCTTTGAGGTGATGCTCGACCTGAAATTCTGCGACATCCCCTCGACGGTGGAAGGCAGCTGCCGCGCCGCCGCGCGCCATCGGATCGCCCTGCTCACGGTGCATGCCTCCGGCGAGCCGGCGATGCTGGAAGCGGCGGTGCGGGGCGCGCGCGAGGAGGCTTCGCGCGCGCGTGTGCCGCGGCCGCGGATCTTGGCGGTGACGGTGTTGACCAGCGTGGCCGCGCGCTCGCCGCGGCAGGTGCGAGCGCAGGCGCTCGCGTTGGCGGCCAAGGCGGCCGCAGCGGGCTGCGACGGCGTCGTGGCCTCGGCGCAGGAAGCGCAGGCGCTCCGGCGCCGGTTCGGCCGGCGGCTGCAGATCGTCTGCCCGGGCATCCGGCCGGCGCAGACGCGCGCGGCCGATCAGCGGCGGATCGCCACGCCCGGGGAGGCGTTGGCGCGCGGGGCGGATTTCCTGGTTGTGGGGCGGCCCATCACCGAAGCGCCCGATCCGCGCGCGGCGGCCCAGCGCATTCTGGATGAAATGGGGGAGGGCGTGGGGGGATGTTGACACGGGATGGGCTGCTGGAGATCTTCCGTAAGAGCAACGCGCTCCAGCGCGGCCACTTTGAGCTGTCGTCCGGATTGCACAGCGGCCACTACTTCCAGTGCGCGCAGGTGCTGCAGCACACGCGGCAGGCGGCTAAAATCTGCCAGGAGCTGGCCAGGCGGTTCCGCTCGGCCAAACCGACCATCGTGATGGGGCCGGCGGTCGGCGGCATCCTGGTCGCCTACGAGACCGCCCGGGCGCTGGGGGTGCGGGCCCAGTACGCGGAGCGCGTCGACGCCGAGATGCAGCTGCGCCGCGGATTTCTGCTGACGAAGAAGGACCGCGTCCTCGTCGTGGAGGATGCGATCACCACCGGCGAGTCGGCGCGGAAAGTGACCGAGCTGGTCGAGGCGCTCGGGGCCAAGGTGGTGGGCATCGGCACGATCGTCGACCGCTCCGGCGGCAAGGTCAAGTTCCCGGGACGGCGCTACACCCGCCTGTTCTCCCTCGCGTTTGAAACGTTCAGGCCGCACGATTGTCCGCTGTGCAGCGAACAGGTGCCGCTGACGCGGCCCGGCCGTCCAAAGAAGGGGATGCTCTGATCCTGCTCCGGCAGTTCCGCGTTCGATGATCGTCCTCTATCTCGGTGTGGCTGTCCTGGTCCTGGTGAGCGCCCTCTGGGTGGTGATGCTGCGCAATCTGTTCCGCGCGGCCCTCAGCCTGGGGTTGGTCCTGCTCGGGGTAGCCGCGCTCTTCCTGCTGCTGGAAGCGGAGTTTCTCGCGTTCGCGCAGGTGCTCGTGTACGTCGGCGCGATTCTGACCCTCGTCGTCTTCGCGATCATGCTGACCGCGAAGCTGCACGGCTCAACCGACGCGCCCGCCAGTCGTTCCCCCTGGATGCCCGCGAGCGTGTCGCTGGGCCTGTTCGCGGCGCTGGCGCGCGCCACGCTCGCCATCCGGTGGCCGTCCTCCTCGACGGAGCAGCCGGTCTCGCTGGCGGCGCTCGGCCAGCACCTCGTGAAAGACCTGGTGCTGCCCTTTGAGCTCGTCTCCGTGGGGTTCGTCGCCGCACTCGTCGGCGCGATTGCGCTGGCGGCCGGGCGGCAGTCCCCACCCCCGCACGCATGATCCCGGTCCAAGCGCTGCTCTTGCTCGCCCAGGCGCTGTTCTGCATCGGCGTCTACGGGATCTTGACGCGGCGCCACGCGATCGGCCTGCTGCTGTGCATCGAGCTGATGCTCAACGCCGCCGCGCTCAATTTCGTGCTGTTCGGCCGCCTCTTCGGGCATGTCGAGGCGCAGGCGTTTGCGCTGTTCATCATCGCGCTGGCCGCGTGCGAGGCGGTGGTCGGGCTGGCCATCATCCTCACCCTGGTGCGAGGCGCGAAGACCGTGCTGGCCGATCAGGTCACCCTGCTCAAGGGCTGATGGACCACGCCGCCGCACTCTGCTGGATCCTGGCCTCGCCGCTGCTGGCGTTTCTCGTCCTGATCTTTTGCGGCCGGCGGCTGGGACGCTTCAGTCCCTGGGTGACGGTGGCTGCTCTGGCCGCTTCCTGCGGCCTCACGCTCAGCCTTCAGGGCGCAGTGAGCCACGGCCACCGCCTGGCGATCAACCTGAACTGGCTGCCGAGCCCTGACGGGCGCTGGTCCATGGGGCTCGCCGTCGACGGGCTCACCTGGATCATGCTGTTCGTCGTGACCTCGATCGGCACGATGATCGCGCTCTACTCGATCGGGTACATGCACGGCGACGCCCGGTTCTCCCGTTTCTTCGCCTATCTGGCCCTCTTCTGCACGTCGATGCTCCTCCTCGTCATGGCGGATCACTTCGTGCCGCTCTACGCCGGCTGGGAGTTGGTGGGGCTCTGTTCCTACCTGTTGATCGGCTTCTGGTTCGAGAAGCCCTCCGCGGCCGCCGCGGCGCGCAAGGCGTTCATCACCACCCGCGTCGGCGATACGTTCCTGCTGCTGGGAATCCTGATTCTTGCGTTTCAAGGCGCCCCGCTGCAGTTCCATCAACTCGCCGCGGTGCGCGCCGCACTCTCCCCGGAGCTGCTGACGCTGATCAGCCTCTGCGTCTTCTTCGGCGCGGTGGGGAAGTCCGCCCAGTTTCCGCTCCACGTCTGGCTGCCGGATGCGATGGAAGGCCCCACGCCGGTCTCCGCGCTCATCCACGCCGCCACGATGGTCGCCGCCGGCGTCTACCTGGTGGCGCGAGCCTTCCCGCTCTTTACGCCTGACAGCCTGCAGGTCGTGCTCGCGCTTGGGCTCATCACGCATCTCTTTGCCGGTACGGTGGCGCTGACGCAGACCGACATCAAACGGGTGCTGGCCTACTCGACGCTGAGCCAGCTGGGGCTGATGATGACCGCCCTGGGCATCGGGGCGGTCTCGGCGGCGATGTTCCACCTGGTCACCCACGCGTTCTTCAAGGCGCTGCTCTTTCTCGCGGCGGGCAGCGTCATCCACGCCACCCATGAGCAGGAGCTCTCGAAGCTCGGCGGGCTCTGGAAGCGCACGCCGGTCACCGCCGCCGTGTTTCTCATCGCGTCGCTCTCCATGGGCGGCACGTTCCTGCTGAGCGGCTTCTGGAGCAAAGACGCCATCCTGCTCGCCGCCGGCGCATCTCATCCCTGGCTGATGTGGACGCTGCTCGTGGGTGCGGCGATGACCGCAGGCTATATTTTCCGGCTCTATTTCCGCTGCTTCCATGGGGAAGAGCCGCACCATGGCCACGGCGCGTCGCACCCCCAGGCCCATGAATCCCCGCTGATCATGACGCTGCCGTTGGCGGTCCTGGCGGTCGGCGCGGCCGGCATCGGGCTCGTGGAGTCGCCCTGGCTCGGCCACCCGCTCCTCCACCTGCTCGGCGATCATCACGTGCACGACCACATCGACCTCATGGTGGCGGGACTCTCGACGCTGGCGCTGGCCGCCGGCATCTGGCTCGCCTGGACGGTGGGATTCAAGCGGCGCAACCTGCTGCCGGGCTGGCTGCGCCCGCTCGGCCGTCGGCTGTACACCTGGGCGGCTAACAAGTACTATGTCGATGAAGCCTATGAGCGCTGGCTGATTGCGCCGCTGCTCGTCCTGACGACGGGGCTGGCGCAGTTTGATCGGCGCGTGATCGACGGCGCGGTCGACGGCGCCGGGCGGGTTGGGCTATGGGCAAGTGCGTGCAAGGAGCGCATCGACCGGCTGATCGTGGACCGGATCGTCAACGGCGTCGGCAGCACGGTTCGCGGCGCAGGTGCCGCCCTGCGGCGGCTCCAAACCGGCATCATTCAACAGTATCTGTTCGTCGTGGTCCTGGCGGTGGTGGTGCTTTCGGTCATCTGGCGTCGCTAACAGATGAGGATGGGCTCATGATCTTGAGTTGGCTGCTCGCGTGTCCGCTCATTGGTCTGCTGGTGCTGTGCGGCGTGAAGCGCACGGCGGTGACGATGATCCGCCTGATCGCCCTGGGCGCGACCGGGCTCGCCCTGATGGTGAGCCTGCTGGTGCTGATCGACTTTCAGCCCGCGCTCGCCGGCATCCAATTCCAGGAGCACCGCGCCTGGATTCCCCAGCTGCAGATCTTCTACCATCTCGGCGTGGACGGGTTGAGCCTGCCGATGGTGGTGCTGACGACGCTCCTCTCGTTCCTCGCCTGCGTCGCGTCGTTCTCGATCACCGAGCGGCACAAGGAGTACTTCATCCTCTACCTGCTCCTTGAGGTGGGAATGCTGGGGACGTTCCTGGCGCTGGACCTCTTTCTGTTCTACGTGTTCTGGGAGGTGGTGCTGGTGCCGATGTACTTCCTGATCGGCATCTGGGGCGGCGGCCGTCGGGAATACTCGGCGTTCAAGTTCTTCGTCTACACGCTTGCGGGCAGCCTGTTCATGCTGCTGGGCATCCTGGCGCTCTACCTGCATCCTAACGGCCGAACCTTCGACATGCTCGAGCTCGCCGCACGGGGGCACGCCTTCCCGCTGGGGTTCCAGCAGTGGCTGTTCGTGGCGTTTTTCCTCGGCTTTGCGATCAAGGTGCCCATCTTTCCGTTTCACACTTGGCTGCCGGACGCGCACGTCGACGCGCCCACCCCCGGCAGCGTGATCCTGGCCGGCGTGCTGCTGAAGATGGGCGGCTACGGCTTCTTCCGCATCAGCTACCCGATCTTCCCAGAGGCCGCGCAGTGGTTCGCGTGGACGATGGCGCTGCTGGGGGCGATCAACATCGTCTACGGCGCGTTTGTGGCGCTGGCACAGACCGACTTCAAGCGGCTTGTGGCCTACTCGTCGGTGTCGCACATGGGGTTCGTGCTGCTGGGCCTGGCCAGTCTGACGCCGGAGGGCATGAACGGCGCGCTGCTGCAGATGTTCAGCCACGGCCTGATCACCGGCGGCATGTTCCTGCTCGTCGGGGTGCTGTACGACCGGGCGCACACGCGGGAGCTGTCGGCCTTCGGCGGGTTGGGCGCGCGGCTGCCGTTCTACGCGGCCTCGCTCATCTTCTTCAGCCTGGCCTCGCTGGGACTGCCCGCGCTCAGCGGCTTCGTCGCTGAGTTTCTGTCGCTCGTCGGGGCGTTCCAGGTGCCGCAGTTGCAGGCGCTCACGATGCTCTCGGTGCTCGGCATCCTCCTGGCCGCAGCGTACATGCTGAAGGTGATCCGGCAGGTGCTGCTGGGCCCGCTCAACGAGAAATGGCGCGCGCTCACCGACATGACGCCGCGCGAACTCATCAGCGTCGTCCCGCTGGCGGTCCTCGTCCTGGCGGTGGGGGTCTACCCGCTCTTCGTGTTGTGGATTCAAGATCCGGCGATCCGCCGGCTGATCGCGCATGTGATGGCCCAGTAACGCATGAGCGCAGTACTGCTCGAGAGTCTCAGCGCGTGGTGGCCTGAGGTCATCCTCAGCGTCGGCGGGCTGCTGGTCATTCTCTGCGGCGCGTGGACCAGGCGCGCTCAGCCTGCGCTGGCGGCCACCTGGGCGACCCTGTTGGCCGCCGCGGTCGCGCTCGGCCGGACCGTTCCGCCCACCGCCGACCTCTTCTTCGGCCTGATCGTCTGCGACCCATTCAGCCTGGTGTTCCGCTGGCTGGCGCTGAGCACGACCATGCTGGTCGTGCTCATGGTGATGGGGTCGCGCGAGGTGGCGGCATCCCTGCGCGGCGAATATCTCGGCCTGCTACTGTTCATCGCGGTCGGGCTGATGGTGATGGCGGAGGCGAACCACCTGCTCATGGCGTACGTCGGCATGGAGCTGGTGAGCCTCAGCTCCTATGCGCTGGTCGGATTTCTCGAGGACCGGCGCTCGGCCGAGGCCTCGCTGAAGTACCTGCTCTTCGGCGCGCTCTCTTCGGCGATCATGCTCTTCGGCATGTCGCTGCTGTTCGGGTTGACCGGACAGCTCGGCTTCGCGGCCATCCGGCAGTCGTGCGCGGGCTTGAGCGGCGCAATGGCCGCCGCCCTCCACCTGGCCGTCCTCCTGATGTTTGCGGGGCTGGCGTTCAAGATCTCTCTGGTGCCGTTCCACATGTGGACGCCGGATGCGTACGAGGGCGCGCCCGTGCCGGTGGCCGCCCTGCTCTCCGTCGGGCCCAAGGCCGCCGGGCTGGCCCTGCTGGCCCGCTTGCTGCAGGCGCTGCACCCAGCGTGGGAGGGGTTTGCCCCGACGGTCCTGGTGCTGACGGTCGTCACCATGACGCTAGGCAATGTGGTGGCACTCGTCCAGACCAACGCAAAGCGGCTGCTCGCGTACTCCACCATCGGCCAGGTCGGCTATCTGCTGATCGGCCTGACGGTCGACACCTCCCAAGGGCTCCAGGGGCTGCTGGTTTACCTGGCGGCCTACCTGTTCATGAACCTGGGGCTGTTCGCGTGCCTCGTGGCGGTGGTCAACGAGACGGGCAGCGAGTCGGTGGACGCCTTCCGCGGCCTCGCCGGACGCTCGCCGATGCTGGCGCTGGCGTGCGCGCTGTTCCTGCTCTCGCTGGCCGGCATCCCCCCGTTGCTGGGCTTCTTCGGCAAGTTCCTGCTCTTCGGCGCCGCCATCGAGAGCCAACACGTGGGACTGGCGGTGGCCGGCATCCTCAACAGCGCTGTGGCCCTCTACTACTACGTCAACCTGATCCGCCTCATGTATTTCGCAGGCCCCTCGGGGGCGAAGCCGTTCCGGCCGTCCCCTGCGCTGGGAATTGCGCTGGCGGTCTGTGCGGCCGCGACTCTCTTCCTGGGCCTCTTCCCCGGGAAGCTCTTCGAGCTGAGTGGTGCTGGCACGATGGTGAATCTTCTGTAGGCCGTCAGGCGGGGTGTGTTATAATTGCCCCGCTTCAGCCCCTGGCAGCATCAAATGGCTGAGCCATCGAAGTGGATTCAGCAGGCTGGACTCTTGACAGCCATCCCCTGTGTGCTTCTGGTCGGCCCCGGTCTCGGCTATGCTTTTGGTTCCGCCATCGACCGCCGCTGGTCCGTTGCTCCCTGGGGCATGGGGATCGGGATCGTGATCGGCCTGCTCGCCAGCGCGCGTGTGACCGCGCAGCTGATTCGGCAGGCGCAGCACCTCAACGATGAGTGACCGGCTCCGGACAACCTGGTGGGTCGCGGCCGCGATGACGGCCGCGCTCGCGACTGCCTCCGCCGCCCTCTGGGATAGGCGGATGAGCCTGGGGGTCCTTGCCGGAGGCGCCTGGAACCTGGCCAGCCTCTGGTGCCTGACCCGCCTGCTGACCGCGTGGATTGGGTCCCGACCAGCCAATGCTGAAGGCCGGGATCAACCGCAGCCATCCCGCCGCCGCGTCGTGATCTGGCTCCTCTTCAAGTTCCCGCTCCTCTACCTCGTCGTCTTCGGCATCCTGCACTCTCCCTCGGTCTCCGGCGTCGGGTTCGGGGTCGGGTTCACCCTTGTCCTCGTCGTGGCGGTCGCCTCGCTCGCCCTGCAGGCGCGGCGCATGAGTCTGGTGAAATCGTATGGCCGTTGAGCACGCTGCGCACGGCGGCATCCCCGAGCTGCCCAACGTCATCACCGTGCTCCACGACTGGGGGCATAACCACCCGGTCGTGCTGTGGCTGCACCGCTGGGAAAACCTGATCTTCGCGCTGCTCGTCGCGCTGGGGTTGTCCGTCGTTGCGTGGCGGTACGGGCGCAAGCCGTCGGTGATCCCCAAGGGCGGCCAAAATTTGCTGGAGGTGCTGGTGCAGGCGATCGATGACTTTGTCTGTCGCGTCATCGGCCCCCGGGGACGCGAGCACACGCCGTTTCTCGGGACGCTGTTTCTCTACATCTGGCTGATGAACCTTTCGGGCCTGATTCCCGGCTTCAAATCGTCGACGGCCAATCTCAATACGACGGTGGGCTTGGCGTTGGCGGTGTTCTGCTACGTGCAGTGGTTTCGCATCCGTTCGCTCGGCCTGGGCGCGTACCTCCACCATATGGCCGGCTCGCCGAGCTTCGACGACGTGAAGGCCGCTCCGCTGCCGCTGAAATGCATGCTGCTGCCGATCAAGCTCTTCGTCATGGTCGTCTTGTTCGTGCTCGAGCTCGTCGGAGAGTTCGTCAAGCCGATCAGCCTCAGCCTGCGTCTGGGATTCAACGTCTTCGCCGAGGACGTGCTCCTGGCGGTGCTGGTGGGGCTCGGCATCGCCGCCGGCGTTGCCCTGCATATTCCGCTGCCGGTGCAGCTGTTCGTTGTTCCGCTCGTCTTGATTTTCAGCACGGTGCAGGCGCTGGTGTTCAGCCTGCTGAGCGCGGTGTACATCGCGTTGATGTTGCCGCATGACGCACATGGAGCGCACCACGAGGCCACGGCTTAAGCCGAACCGATAGAGGAGGACATATGCCAAACACAGCGGGTACGATGCTCGCGCTGACGGTCCCATTGGCGTTGGGGCTGGCGGCGGCGGCTTCAGCGATGGGGCTGGGCCGGGTGGTCAGCGCGGCGATGGAGGCGATCGCTCGCCAGCCAGAGGCGGGCGGGCAGCTGCAGACGACGATGATCATCGGGTGCGCGTTGATCGAAGCGCTTACCATTTACGTGCTCGTGATCGCCTTCGTCTTGCAAGGGAAGATCGCCGGCTAACGCGCCGGAGGCCCCATGCTCCAGCTTGATCTGCAGCAGATCCTCTCACAGGCGATCAGCTTCGCGTTGCTCGTCGTGATCTTGAAGCGCTTCGCGTGGAAGCCGCTGTTGGCGATGCTCGATCATCGGCGGGCGCACATCGAGGAGGAGCTGCGGCAAGTGGCGCAGAGCCGAGCCGAGATGACGCGCCTGCAGCAGGAGTACAGCCAGCGGCTCGCCAAGATCGAAGACGAGGCGCGGGTCAAGATCCAGCAGTCGGTGCTCGAAGGCAAGCGCATCGCGATCGAAATCCAGGAACAGGCGCGCACGCAAGCGCAGGCGATCATGGCCAAGTCGAAGGAGACCATCGAGCTCGAGTTGGCCAAGGCCAAGGTGTCGCTGCGGGATCAGATGGCTGGGATGACGCTGGAGGCGGTCGAGCGGGTCCTGCGGCACAAGCTCGATCCTGCGGCTGACCGCCGGCTGGTGGACGCGGTGCTCGATGAGATTGAGAAGAGCCAATTGTCGTCCTAAGTGCGCCCTTTTCCCGTCATGACCTGTGAAATCTTTCACGAAGCGTGATGGCCATCGACCCGATCGCCTCCCGCTACGCGCAGGCCGCCTTTGAGGTCGCCCAGCGCGAGCACCATCTGGATGAGACGCTGGCGCAACTGACCGCGATTGGCGAGCTGATCCGGGGGCATGCCGCGTTGCGCGAGCTGATGATCAACCCGGATGTGGATCCGGAAGACAAGGTCGGGATCTTGCGCCGGCTGCTCAAGGGCGGTTGGTCGCCGTTCATGCAGGCGTTCGTCGAGATGGTGGTCGGGCGAGGCCGGGCCGAATATTTTCCGCAGATGATGGACGCGTTCCGCCGGCTGGCGGATCAGGCGCAGGGTCGGCTGCGGGTGCTGGTACGCTCGGCTCACCCACTGTCCGAGGCGGAGCTGACCCGCCTGCGCGCGACGCTTGAGCGCGAGGAGCGCAAGCAGGTGCAGCTGGAGCCGGAAGTGGCGCCTTCGCTTATCGGCGGCGTGCAGCTCTTCCTGGGGCACCGGGTGATCGACGGCTCGGTGCAGGGCCAGATGGCGCGGCTGCGCGAGCGGCTGCAGTCGGTTCGAGTGTAACGGACGATGAGGGAGTGATGGCACGCCTACAACCTGAAGAAGTGTCGCTGGCTTTGCAGCAGGAGTTGGAGCGCTACCGCAGCCAGGTGCACCTGGATTCGGTCGGCCGCGTCATCCAGGTCGGCGACGGCATCGCACGGCTCTACGGCCTCGATGACGCGATGGCCGGCGAGCTATTGGAGTTTCCCGGCCAAACCATCGGCATGGTGTTCAACCTCGAGGAGCACCACGTCGGGGCGGTCATCCTGGGATCGGACCGGCATATCAAGGATGGCGACGTGGTGAAGCGTACCAACCGCATCGCCTCGGTCCCGGTCGGGCCGGCCCTCCTGGGCCGCGTCGTCGACGCGCTGGGACGGCCGGTCGATGGCAAAGGGCCGATTGTCACCGAGAAGTTCCGCCCGGTTGAGAACCGTCCGCCCAACGTCATCCAGCGCCAGCCGGTCAAGGAGCCGGTGCAGACCGGCATTAAAGCGATCGATGCCATGATCCCCATCGGGCGGGGACAGCGCGAGCTGGTCCTCGGCGACCGGCAGATCGGCAAGACCGCGCTGCTCATCGATACCATTCTGAACCAGAAGGGCAAGGACCTCTACTGCATCTACGTCGCCATCGGCCAAAAGCTCTCCAGCGTGGTCGCGGTCGTGGAAACGCTGCAGAAGCACGGCGCGATGGAGTACACGGTGGTCGTCGTCGCCTCGGCCGAGGACCCGGCCCCGCTGCAGTACCTGGCCCCGTATGCCGGCTGCGCGATCGGCGAGGAGTTCATGCACAGCGGCAAGCACGCGCTGTGCTGCTATGACGATCTCTCCAAGCACGCGGTGGCGTACCGGCAGCTCTCGCTGCTGCTGCGCCGTCCGCCCGGACGCGAGGCGTATCCGGGCGACGTGTTTTATCTTCACTCCCGGCTCCTGGAACGCGCGGCCAAGATGCGCGCGGATCTGGGCGGGGGCAGCCTCTCGGCGCTGCCGGTCATCGAGACGCAGGCGGGCGACGTCTCCGCGTACGTGCCGACCAACGTCATCTCGATCACCGACGGCCAGATCTATTTGGAAGGCGACCTGTTCTTCGCCGGCGTGCGGCCGGCGGTCAACGTCGGACTCTCGGTCTCGCGCGTCGGCGGCAACGCCCAGACCAAGGCGATGAAGAAGGTCGCCGGACGGCTGCGGCTGGATCTGGCGCAGTACCGCGAGCTGGTGGCGTTTACCCAGTTTGGCTCGGAGCTCGACAAAACGACCCAGGCGCAGCTGACGCGCGGCGAGCGGTGGGTCGAAGTGCTCAAGCAGGCGCAGTACCAGCCGATGAGCCTCGCGCACCAGGTGGCGATCCTCTACGCCGTCGGGCAGGGGCACCTGGATGAGATTCCGCTTGAGCGGGTCAAGCCGTTTGAAGACGCGTTCCATGCCTTCATGGACGAGCGCTACCCGGATGTCATCCACGAGATCGACAAGACCAAAGAGCTGCCGGATGCGATCGCCATCAAGCTGGACCAGGCGGCCAAGGAAGCCAAGCAGCAGTTCCTCGCCGGAGCCGCCGCCTAAGACTGATGGCCTCGCTCAGACAGATCAGACGGCGCATCCGCAGCACGCAAAGCACGAAGCAGGTGATGCGGGCGATGCAGCTGGTCTCCGGCTCCAAATTCAAGCGGGCGCAGAGTCGGCTCGTGCAGGGACGGCAGATGCTGGAATTCCTCGACGGGCTGCTACAGCGCCTCCTGGCGGCCGCGCCGGAACTCACGCATCCTCTGATGGCCTCAACGCCTGAGGCGCCCGGCGCGCTGCTCATCGTCACCTCGGATGCCGGGCTGGCCGGCTCGTACAACGCCAACCTGATCCAGCTCGCCGAAGCCGAGCTGCGGCGGGATACGGCAGTGCGCACCGCCGTCAGCTATCTGGGCAAGCGCGGGCACCGGTACTTCACGAAGCGCGGCTACGAAGCGGCCGAGGCGTATCTGGACCTGGCCGGGCGGCCGGACATCGCCAAGATCGACGCCATCGGCCACACGCTTCTGGACCGATTCCTGAAGGGTGAGGTGAGCGCGGTCAAACTGCTCTATGCGAAGTTCATCTCCGCGACGACGTCAAAGCCGATGATCAAGCAGTGGCTCCCCATTCAACTGGCGACCCCAACCGAGTCGGCCCAGTCGAGAGCGTTTCCCACGGAGTATATCTTCGAGCCCTCGCCGCAGCGGGTCTTCGAAGACCTGCTGCCGCGCTGGGCGATCGCGACCTTCCGGCTTGCGCTGCTTGAGGCGTTCACGTCGGGGCACGGCGCCCGCATGATCGCGATGAAAAACGCCACCGACAACGCGCAGGAGCTGCTCACCGGCCTGACAATGCAGCGCAACAGGATCCGCCAGGCCTCGATCACGCGCGAGCTCAGCGAGATCGTCGGCACCGCCGAAGCCTTGAAGTAATCGACCAGAGGGATCACAGCGATGGCGAATGAGAACTACGGGGAAATCGTACAGGTGATCGGGCCCAGCGTCGACATCCGGTTCGACGCCGACAAGCTGCCGCAGATTCTCCATGCGATTACGATCACCGAGAAGGACAAGAAGATCCACCTGACGCTCGAGGTGGCGCAGCACGTGGGCAACAACACGGTGCGCTGCATCGCGCTCGACTCCACCGACGGCCTCGTGCGCGGCATGAAGGCGCTCGATACGGGCGCGTCCATCACCGTGCCGGTGGGCAAGCAGACGCTCGGCCGTATCTTCAACCTGCTGGGTGAGCCGCTCGATGAAGGTGGGCCGTTGGCTGAGCCCAACAAGCGCTCGCCGATTCACCGCGCGCCGCCGTCCTTCGAGGAGCAGCTGCCGGTACGCACGATTTTCGAGACCGGGATTAAGGTCATCGACCTGCTGGCCCCGTACCCTAAGGGCGGCAAGGTCGGTCTCTTCGGCGGGGCCGGGGTGGGGAAGACCGTTGTGCTCATGGAGCTCATCCGCAACATTGCCACCGAGCACGGAGGCGTCTCGACCTTCGCTGGGGTGGGCGAGCGGACCCGCGAGGGCAACGACCTGTGGCTGGAGTTGAACGAGTCGGGCGTCGTCAGCAAGACCGCGCTCGTCTTCGGCCAGATGAACGAGCCGCCCGGGGCGCGGCTGCGCGTCGCCCTCTCCGCGCTGACGATGGCCGAGCACTTCCGCGACCAGGAAGGGCAGGACGTGCTGCTCTTCGTCGACAACATCTTCCGCTACATTCAGGCCGGCGCCGAGGTCTCCACCCTGCTGGGTCGCATGCCCTCGGCGGTGGGCTATCAGCCCAACCTCAGCACCGAGCTGGCCCAGCTGCAGGAGCGCATCACCTCGACGAAGCGCGGCTCCATCACGTCGGTGCAAGCGATCTACGTGCCGGCCGACGACCTTACTGACCCGGCCCCGGCGACGACCTTCTCGCACCTGGACGCCACCACCGTGCTCTCGCGCCAGATCTCCGAGCTGGGTATCTATCCGGCGGTGGATCCGCTGGAGTCCAGCTCGCGCATCCTGGACCCGAACATCGTCGGCCAGGAGCACTACCAGGTGGCCCGCATGGTTCAACAGACGCTGCAGCGCTACAAGGACCTACGCGACATCATCGCCATCCTGGGGATGGACGAACTGTCCGATGAGGATAAGACGATCGTCAACCGGGCGCGCAAGATCCAGCGCTTCCTCTCGCAGCCGTTCTTCGTGGCCGAGGCGTTCACCGGCCGGCCGGGCAAGTTCGTCAAGCGGCAGGACACGGTGCGCGGCTTCAAAATGATCATGGACGGCCAGCTCGACCACATCCCCGAGCAGGCGTTCTACATGCGCGGCGGCATTGAGGAAGTGGTCGAAGAGGTCGAGCGCAGCGGAGCCGCCGCCAAGGCGTAAATGGCCAAGACCATTCAGGTCCGCGTCGTCACGACCCAGGGCCAGACGGTCACCGATGAGGCGGTCTCCGTGCAGGCGCCAGGCGAGATCGGCTATCTGGGCATCCTCTACAATCATGCGCCGTTGGTGACCACCATTAAGCCGGGTCGGTTCAGCTGGCGCCGCCCAAGCGGCGAGACGCAAACGCTGACCGTTGGCGCTGGCCTCATGGAAGTGGCCGAAAACAGAGTGACGCTGCTGACTGAGCAGTTCTCGCGCCGTGAGCCGGCGCAAACGGAAGCGTAAGATGAGCGGTGCGGGCGAGCCATCCAGGTCGATGAAAGCGTGGGGTTGGTACGCGCTGGGAGTCATCGGCACGCCCTGGCTGCTGTCGCTGCTGGGCCTCAGCGTCCAGCAGACGCTGGCGGTGGCCGGCTTCAGCGTGGTGCTCTTCGGGGCGATCTTCTTCTGGGAATATCGCCTGGCCTTTGCCTGTTTCGGCATCTCGCTGCTGCTCTCCTGCGGCCTGCTCGATGTGCCGCACCTCGTCGAGTTCGCCGGGCTGGACATCATCCTCTTCCTGGTCGCCATGATGACGATCATTGGCTTCATGGAGGAGCGGCAATTCTTCGAGTATGTGATTGAAAAATTGCTTGCGTGGGTCGGCCCGCACCCCAAGCGTATTCTGGTCGTGATGATGATTGTGGCGACGATCTCGGCCGCACTCGTCGATGAAGTCACCTCGATTCTGTTTATGACCGCCGCCCTGCTGAACCTCCTGGGTCGCTCCAAGAAGATCAACCCGGTGCCGTTTATTCTTATGATCGTCTTCGCTACCAACATCGGCTCCAGCGCCACCGTGGTGGGCAATCCGGTGGGGGTGATCATCGCGATGCGCAGCGGGCTGACGTTCGCCGACTTCATTCGCTGGGCCACCCCGATTTCGGCGGCGTGCCTGGCGTTGTGCATTCCCCTGTGTTTGTGGCTGTTCAAGAAAGACATTCAGGGCCTCAAGGGTGTGTTGACCGGCAAGCGGGGCGAGGAGCACATTGAGCACGTGGTGACAGATGAACGCAAGGCGAAGCGCGGCGTCAAGCAAAGCGGCACGCTGTTCGCCTTAGTGGTGATCGGACTGGTCCTGCATCACCAGATCGAGCATTGGCTGCGCCTGCCGGCCAACACCATGTTGTTGGGAATCGCCCTGCTGGGCGCGGGGGTGGCGCTGGCGATGAGCGGTGTCGGCGCGCGCCCGCTTGTGGAGAAGCGGGTGGACTGGTGGACGCTAGCCTTCTTCCTCTTGCTCTTTTCCTCGGTGGGGACGCTCAAGTACACGCAGGTCACCAGTGTCATTGCGAAGCACATCATTGCGCTCTCGGGGGGCAGCGTGCCGGTGCTGGCCTCGCTCTTCGTGTGGAGCTCGGGGGCACTGACCGCGGTCATGGACAACGTGCTGGCGGTGGCCACCTTCGTACCCATCGTCGGCGATGTGGCGCAGACGGGCATCCCCACCTTTCCGCTTTGGTGGGCGATGCTGTTCGGCGGCACGCTCATGGGCAACGCCACGCTGATCGGCTCCACCGCCAACATCGTCGCGGCCGGGCTCTTGGAGCGGCGCGGGATGGGGACGATCACCTTCGGCGAGTGGCTCAAGCCCGGGATGACGGTGGCGATTCTCACGACGCTACTGGCCAATGGACTGTTGTTGGCCCAACTATCGCTCATGCCGCACGCGCCTGCCGGCACGCCGCTGATCCCGCACTGAGCGGCCTCGCCGGAATCGTTCGCGTTGGGTATAATAGAGTCTCCCTTACCGGGCAGAACTCCTGGGCGATTAGCTCAGTTGGTCAGAGCGACGGATTTACATTCCGTAGGTCCCTGGTTCGAGCCCAGGATCGCCCATTCGAATTGATGGTTTGCAAAAGGCGTCGAACAAGAGGCCTAGATTTTATGGGGGGCGTAGCTCAGTCTGGTTAGAGCATTGGCTTGTCAAGCCAAGGGTCGCGGGTTCGAGCCCCGTCGCCCCCGTTTTTTGGCCCGCAGGAGCAATCCGGCGGGCCATTCTTTTTCAGAGAATCTGCGTCCTTCGATTTCAACCGTTACGTATCCGCATGGAGCAAAACCTCATCCAGCACATACACTCTGAAGCGGATTGCCTGGTCGTTAGCAAGACAGGTGGATGTCGGTGGCACGGCGCATGAATCTTGCGAACAGGTTGCATCGATGGCTATTTGGACACCTGCTCATGAGATTTACCAGCCTGCGGCTCGCGTTCCTGCTGACCAGCGGGCGAATCAAGCCGTTTTACCTCATGAGAGATTTGATACTGACGCTCGATGTGTTGCTCTCGTATGGCGTCCGCTTGGTCGTAATGAGTGCCTTTCTGCGATTGATTTTCTTCAGAAAGATCCACGCTTCCTTCCTGAACGAATCACTGATTGTGCTGCTGATGGCTTCGTATCTGCTGCTAAAAATCGAGAGGCGAGAACGTGGGAGACATAGATTGAGACCGTTTTGGATCGATGACATAAATATCGGCAGCGCCCGAACGCTGAGAGGCAACGTACTGATCGGGCATGTGTTTCTGAACAACTTGGAGCATGCGTGGGATGAGAGTAGCATCAAGGAAGTGTCGGAAAAAGTTTGCGCGGCTACTTCGTGGTTGGAACAACAGGCCGTGACGTATAACGTTCAGGTCAGGATTGTGAACAGGTTATTGGACGACAGCAGAATCGATTTTGGGAAACCGATTCCAACGCACCAGAACCACGATCAGTTCAAGGGGCAGTTTGAAGCGGTGTTGCAGCCCGCCATGACGCGCCTCATGGATCACGTCGGGTCGAGCACAGTAAAGCCTGATAGTTACTGTCTGGTGGTGCATGTCCTTGAGGCTGTCCGCTCATACGCTGTCCCAATGCGGATCGGAATGGAGAACGCTGAAAGCAACATCGAGTATTGTGTCTGCGAAAAGCATATTGGCGCCGGCGGCTACGTGCACGAACTATTGCACCTGTTTGGTGCCGACGATTTTTATGCCGAGTTTCACAAGAAGCTACAAGACTACAAACGAGAGTTTCTGAAGGGTTCAATCATGTTCTCCCCCGAGTCATTGGCTAACGTTCGAGTTGACGAGGCGACTGCTCAAAACATCGGTTGGCTATGAGCTGTCAACTGTTGGACTAAGCATAACTTACTTCCGTCGGCTGCGGATGGGAGGCCACTCCGTGAACGGTATTTGGAGCACCTGACGGGCCGAGCAAAGGGAACCCGGTTCTGATACAGCACCGTCGCCCCCGTTTTCATCAGTAAGTAATAGCGAGAACGCCAGTTACGGTTTGCCGTAGCTGGCGTTTTCGTCCTACAATATGCCTGTCTCTACGGTGCCTGACACCTTTCCGATGAGGCGCGCGCTCTTGCTGCTTCTGGCGTGCGGCCTGTTGACAGGCGTACAATGGTCCTGAGACCATCATGCAAAAGACAAAACCCGCCGCACCAATCCCAACCAACTCGAAATCAGTAACATTGTTCGGCAGCGTGCCTCATAACTGGCTCCCGCGCTTAAAGAAGCCACCACGCAAAAGGCGGCCCACAAATTTAGAGTTCGTAGACATCAGTAAGCTGCTCAGAGGCGCGTGGGATGTTCACTCGTTTGCCCTCAATGGTATCTTCGTGCTCTTGGTCATCTACACGTTGTATTTTGGGCGCACCGTCATTCTGCCTGTGGTCGTGAGCATTTTTCTGAGTTTCTTGTTGCGGCCTCTCGTGCGAAAGCTGCATAACATTGGACTCCCCGAGTCGGTAGGAGCCGTGATTGTCCTGTCGGTTTTTCTCATCACCCTCGTGTTCGGCGTCTCGCGTCTGGTCGAACCCGCCTCGAACTGGATGCGCAAAGCGCCAGACCACCTGCAGGCGATCGAGGGGAAAATCAGCCATCTCCTGAGACCGGCTCAAAAAGTCAGCCAGGCCGCCGACCGGGTGGACCACATGACAGCCGGCACGAACGATGCCGCCGTGCAGACTGTCGAACTCAAGTCGCCCGGACTCTTGGATACCGTCATGCTTGGCACCAAGAGCATCTTGGGCGGGATTGTGATTACGCTCGGCTTGCTGTATTTCCTGTTGGCTGCCGGAGACTTTTTTCTTCGAAAATGGGTAGAAATCCTCCCCACCATGACTGAGAAAAAACGCGCCGTCGCCATCGACCGCGAATTGATCGAGACGATGTCGACATACTTGACGACGATCACGATTACCAACATCGTGTTGGGCGCCCTGACGACGATGGCTCTCTCGTTTCTGGGGATGCCCAATCCCGTCCTCTGGGGAGCGCTCGGCGGATTCCTCAACTACATCCCGTATCTCGGCGCATTGATCGGCATCGTCATTATCGGCCTCGTTGCGGTGCTCCATTTTGATTCGGTCGGTTACGCGCTGATTGCTCCCGCGATCTATTGGGGTCTGACGGCGCTGGAAAGCGGTTTGATCAGTCCGATCTTCTTGGGTCGCCAGCTGACCCTCAATCCAGTCGCGATCTTTGGCTCCCTCGTTTTTTGGGGTTGGCTGTGGGGGATTCCCGGCACCCTGCTCGCTGTGCCAATTCTCGTCGCGCTGAAGATCATCTGCGACCATACCAAGCCCTTGGTAGCGATTGGGAAGTTCCTGGGACGCTGAGGCGATTGGTCCCTTCCTGAGCCAAGGGGTGACGGGTTTCTTGTTTTCGGCCGCATCGTATAAACTGTGATACCCGCTCCAGCGAGCCAGCACCCTCTCCCCGCGTTCCCACCACGAGGCCGGATCAAGAGTTTGGCTGATAGCCAGACTATTCGTATGGGATTAGAGTGCTCTCATATGGATGAAGGAGGTGCGGCTCATGACGTTCACGCTGACGGACGTGCTGTTGCTGGTGATCGCGGGGACGCTGCTGGTGATGACTATCCAGCTGATGCGGTTGAGCGGTCGGGTGTCGGAGGCGGCCTCCGCACTGAAGGATGCGATTGAAGAACTGCGGCCGGACCTGCGCCGGCTGACGCACGACGCCGGGGCGGCGTTGGTCGACGTGCGCAAAACTCATAGCCGGATCGATCACATCGCCGAGATGGTCGAGGAAAGCGCGATGTTGGCTCGGTATTTGCTTGCGCCGCTGTCGACGCGGTTGGCTGGACTCATCACTGGGGTGAAGACGGCAGTTGCGGCAGTACGGCGTGAAGAATCCCATCATGGCAACGGAGCCGAATCGGCTCGGGGGGAGTAGGATGAGCAGGACACAGGATGTGACGGCGGCTTTCGTGCTGGGCGCGGTAGCCGGAGGCGTGGCGGCACTGCTGTTGGCACCGGAGAAGGGCGAGAGGACTCGCAAGCAATTGAAAGATGGCGCCTCGCAGCTGGTAAAGCGTGGGGAAGCATTCGCGGGCAAGATCCGGGGTGCCGCGGTGGAAGCGGTCGAGGCGGCTCGGCATGAGACGCGCAAGCAGGGGAAGCTTCTGACCGGGTATCGGAAGGATGTGTTGGCGGGCTCTGCACGATCTGCCGTCTAAAGGAGAAACCGATGAACAAACCCATTTCGCTTGCACTGCTTGGCGGCGGGATTCTGCTGCTCATCTACGGCATCAGCGCCTCGGATTCACTCAGTTCTGACGTGTCGCGGCTCTTCACTGGTTCACCGACCGACAGGGCGATCTGGCTGCTGGTTGGCGGCGCGGTGATGGCCATCGCTGGATCGTTTGGACTGTTCCGTCAATCACGGTGACTGTCAGGGAACGCAACAGGGAGGGCTAGGGTGATGTCACTACTCATGATCGTGCTTGTGCTGCTGCTGATCGGAGCGATTCCGAGCTGGCCGCACAGCAAAGGATGGGGGTATTACCCGAGTGGGGGCCTGGGACTGGTGCTCATGGTGTTGCTCGTCCTCGCGCTTCTGGGACGCGTCTAACGTTTCCATCCCCAGGGTAACGGGGGTTAATCCAAGGAGGGCGTAGGATGCATCGAACACGAACACAGATGTGGTACGTCATGCTGCTGGGCTGTCTCTTGAGTCTTGCCGTCGGCCATTCGACTGCGCAGGCTCTAGGTCATTCAGCTGGCGATAAATTGACACGGGGAGTCGCCAACACCTTTCAAGGGATTCTCGAGGTTCCCCGACACGTCGGTAATACAACTGAGACGCAAGGCCTTCTGACCGGTGTCACGGTGGGATTAGGCAAGGGTCTAGGTTATGGGGTGCTCAGGACGCTGGTCGGGCTCTACGAAGTCGTGACGTTTCCCATCCCGATTCCTGAGGGCTATGCGCCGATCATCCAGCCGTATGCGTGGGGCGCTGGCGGAATGTGGCTGTAATGTGTGAGAAGTGAGGATCCCTATGAGCACAGCAAGGACCATGCAGACGCACGTTGGCCTTCCTGCCGAGACACGCGAGCAGATGTGCGCGCTGCTCAACCGGCAGTTGGCAGACACCATTGACTTGTACAGTCAAACCAAACAGGCGCATTGGAATGTCAAAGGCCCGCAATTTTATCCACTGCACCAGCTGTTCGATCAGCTGGCGGAAGCTGTGGAAAACAATGTGGATACGATTGCTGAGCGGGTGACCGCCCTGGGTGGGGTGGCGCAAGGCACGGTGCGCATGGCTTCGGCGGCCTCGCGTCTGCCCGAATTTCCGCAGGAAGCGGTGGAGGGCCTGTCGAGCGTGGAGATGCTGGTGACCCGTTACGCCTCTCTTGCGGGCACCATGCGGAATGCCATCGACATCGCGAATGAGCATCACGATGTCAATACCGCGGATCTCTTCACTGAAATAGCCCGCGCGTTGGACAAGTTGTTATGGTTGCTTGAAGCGCATTTGCAGTAGGGGCTGCGAGATCATGAAGGTCCATCCACAGAGATCAACCGCGCGTCACCCAACAGTGGAACCCGCCACCCAAGCCTTTCTCGATGCGCTAGCCGCCAAAGGCGGGCCGCCGCTGCACACGCTCTCTGTTGCGGATGCGCGCGGCGCGCTCTCAGGTGCCCAGGCCGGCCCGATCGCAACGTTGCCGGTCGACATCGAGGACCGCACCATTCCTGTCGGTCCACAGGGTCGCGTCGCAATCCGCATCGTCCGCCCGAAGCGCCGCCGGGGTACCCTCCCGGCGGTGATGTACTTTCACGGCGGCGGCTGGGTGCTTGGCGACGCGAAGACGCACGACCGGTTGATCCGGGAGATCGCCCATGGGGCCGAGGCGGCGGTCGTGTTCGTGGACTACAGCCGCGCTCCCGAGGCCAGATATCCGATCGCTATCGAGGAAGCCTACGCCGCCACCGTGTGGGTCGCCGAGCACGGCAAGGCAATTGGGGTCGATCCGTCTCGCGTGGCGGTCGCCGGTGACAGCGTGGGCAGCAACATGGCCGCGGCCGTCACCCTGCTGGCCAAGGAGCGCGGCAGCCCGAAGATCATGTTCCAAGTGCTGTTCTATCCGGTGACGGATGCCGACTTCGACACCGGGTCGTACGCGCAGTTCGCGACGGGATATTTCCTGACCCGCGAGGCGATGAAGTGGTTCTGGAACCACTACGCGCCGCAGAGCGCCGTGCGCGCCCAGCCGACCGCTTCACCTTTGCGAGCCTCGGTGGACCAGCTCCGGGGACTGCCCCCGGCGCTGGTGATTACCGGCGAGTGCGACGTGCTGCGTGACGAAGGCGAGGCCTACGCGCACAAGTTGATCGAGGCCGGCGTGCCAGTCACGGCGACACGCTATCTTGGCACCATCCACGACTTCGTCATGCTCAACGCGATCACCGACACACCGGCCCCGAGAGCCGCTATCGCGCAGGCCACTGATGCGCTGCGTACCGCCTTCGCGCAACCGCCAGCACGCCGCGCGACCGAAGCAGCCGGGCGGGCCCCGTCAGCCCCAGTGGAGGCATCCGTCAACTGAAGAAGGTGGCGCCATGGGTGCGGAAGAGACGAAACCTGATTTGATGCTCAGGCGAATTCAGGTGACGATTGCTATCCTCGCTGGGGTTGCGACGTTCGCGGTCGGCGCGCATAATGTAAAGCACACTTTTTTCTCGAAGAAAGGCCCTGGGAACGTGAGCGTACAGGTCAGGACCAACAACGGTCAGCCGGTTCAGCAGGCCGGCATCGAGATTTCCAAGGCGCAGGGTGGAGTGGTTTCAACCGCCGAGACCGGCTCAGAAGGGACGTATGCGAGGAAAAGGCTGGAGCCGGGGAACTACACGCTAAAGGCCGGCAAGAGCGGGTTTCAATCCGAAATGCTGGTCTTCACCATAGAGCCGGGCCGGACAGCCGAGCTGAAGTTAACGCTCAAGGCATCCTCCAGCTCGATCCAGTCAGCGATAGAGGAGGTTGGGGCTTCCTGGATTAAAGATCTCGGCATGCCACGACACAAGTCCGAAGGAACGAGCGGGTCCAATCCGTAACGTCCCGTCGCCCCCGTTTTTAACACGACGCAAGCCGTTATCTCTTGAGAGATAACGGCTTGGTCTTTTTCAGCGGTTCGGTACGTCTTGAGGCGGAACGAGGAGATCGATGAGCTTCCGTGCCGGCAGCGAGAGCTCGGCCCGCTTTCGGGTGAGTATCCCAATGGGCCGATCAAAGGGGCCTTCCGCGAGATCCAGGGCTTTCAGCTTTCCAAATCGCACTTCATCTGCCACGGTGATTTGAGGCACCAGGGCAAGCCCCAAGCCGACCTCCACTGCGCGCTTCGTAATCTCGATGTTGTCGAACGCATGCAGCACCTTCACACGAATGTTCGTCCTCCGGAGAATCTCGTCCACAGGAAACTCCGCTTGCGGGACGATGAACGGCTGGCCGTGCAGCTGTGCGAGGCGGACGGTCTTTTTGGCAGCCCACGGGTGCTTGGGTGGCACGATGAGGACCACCCGCTCTTTTTTAAAGGGAGTAAGCGTCAACTGAGGGTGAGGCTTGGGGTAGTCGACAATCCCCACCTCGATCCGGTCGGTGAGCACCGCCTCTTGGACCTCCGCGTCTTTGAGGTACGTGAGCAGCAGGTCGACCTTCGGATAGCGCTTCAAGAAGATGCTCGTGTAGTGAGGCAGCTCATAGAGCCCCGTCGTGTAGATGCTGCCGACCCGTAGGCGGCCGGTCACCTCGCTCGTCGGAGCCTTGAGCGCGTTCTCCAGCTGGTCGTACCGCTTAAGCAGGTCCTGACCAGCCTCAAACAGCAAGGCTCCCGCCCGGGTCAGTCGAATACGCCCACGACCCCGCTCCACGAGCTGCTGCCCGAACTTTTCCTCAAGCGCTCTTACGTGATGACTGACCGCTGACTGCGTCAGATAGTTCTGCTGCGCTGCCTCAGTGAAGCTCTGGGTAGTCACCAGATCATGGAAGATCCGCAGGGAGTGGATCATGATGAATTAATCTCATGTAACATATGTGTAGAATGCATTTGATTTATACCACGTTCCATGCGATTATTCAAGTAGGTGCGCTGCACAAGTTATCCGGTGTGCAGTGGATGCGTCGCGAACGGGATGGAGCTGATCGACGAGAACGCCATTTGGGCTGAAGGGAGGTCGTCGTGAGTATTGTGTTGGTGCCCCTGGCTGTGCACGAAGGAACGCAAGCACCGAGCACTGCAGCGCCGACGTATGGCGCGCCCGTGATCGAAAAAAAGGGCGCCAGGGGTTCCTCCCTCATGCAGGCTCTCTCGGTATTAGGTGTCGGCTCGAGATAGCGTTGGAAAAGACCATGGGTAAGCATCGAGCTTCCCGGCAACGGCGGAAGACCAGACGACCTGTCGATCATCCGGAGAGCATGCGCAACAGCTATGTGTACGAACCGGCCTGGGCGAACGCGTGGCCACACCTGGACGACTGGTTCAACCTCTGCGTCAATATGAGCCAGCCTCTCACGAGTTGACCGTTCACATCCGGGATCATAGGGAGCGAGTGGTCAGACGCCATGCGTTTCAGTACACGAACATCAAGACCTGCGTGGATTGAAGGGGTGGTGGATCAGGGAGGGGACCACATCAGCCTGTCCTATGGCGAAAATCGTCGGGCGACGGCGTTGGTTGCTCCGCACCCCCGACAGGGCTTCACAGTGCAATTTCTGCTCAAGGCACGTCGGACTGAGGTGCAGGCGAACAAAATCTTAGACGAAGTGCGCCGGGAGCTGACTTTTTACCTGTTAGATGTCATCGGACCCGACTCGTGGGCGTTTGTGCAGTACCATTGCGAGACCCCGGCGAATCGACTCTCACGCGTGCATTGGACCTGGCATCCTCATGCGGAACGCCAGCGCGTATTATGACGTAATAGGCCAAGGGGCTCGATGGTTCCTGGGCCCGTTGACCGGCACCACGCTCTGAACGCTCCCGATTGACCCCCTGCCAAGTTTGGGTCCTTGACGCTTGAATCGCCTAAAAGGATGTATTGTGTGCTATAATAAAAAATACTTTAAGCAGTTGGTGAGGCTTGCGCTTCGCCCGGTGAACCGGGCCGCCACCCGGCGGTTCCTTCCTTTTGCTGCCAGGCTCCGTGAGGAGGCGGTTACTCTCATCGTCATGGACACCTCTGCTATCCCTGGTTCTGCGCCTGCGCGATCACGAACGGCGTCATCCGTTCGCCATTACCTCCCGATCCTGCTCTCCGGAGGCCTTGGCGTAGCGCTGTCGGCCACGCTCTTTTTCGCCGTCGGTGGATGGGAGCGGACCCACCTGAAAGCCATGTTCGGCCAACAGGCTGAAATTCGCGCCACTGCCATTCACCAACGCGTCATCACATCGCTGGAAGCCCTCAGCGGAGTCGGGGCGCTCTACGCCGTCACTCCGCAGGTTGACCGGCAGGCATTTCGCGTCTTGGCGAGCCGGATTCTGGCCCAGCATCAGGAGATTCAGGCCATCGAGTGGATTCCACGCATTGCCGGTTCCTCTCGGGTGGAGTGGGAGCGTGGCGTGGACGAACACGGTGATGCGGTCGAGCTTTTTGAACTCGATGCCGACGGCCGAAGAGTCAAAGCCCGAGAGCGCGAGGAATATTTCCCGATTTACTACGCGGAGCCGATGGCTGGCAATGAATCGGTCGTTGGGTTTGATGCGTCGTCTGACGCCACCCGGTGGGCGGCGATGGAACGCGCGCGAGATACCGGTGAGCTCGTGACGACGGGCCGTATCCGGCTGCTGCAGGGACCTTCCGGCCAGTTCGGCATTCAGGCATTTGTTCCGATTTATCATGGCAGCGCGGCCCACGACACCCTCCCGGCGCGCCGCGACCATCTGCAGGGGTTTGTCATGATGGTTTTCAGGGTGCGCGCTCTGGTGGAACTCTCGCTCATCGGGTTCAAGCCCGCCCTGATGGATGTGTGGCTCGTTGATGAGTCAGCCGCCCCGGGTGAGCGCTTGCTCTATCAGCAGCAGTCGCGTCCGGGTCCTGCGCACGAGTCCTCAGGCCGCGAACCGCTCATCCGTAGCCCCTTCATGTGGACGACTACGTTCGATATCGGCGATCGACTCTGGTCGTTTCACGCCTCTCCCACACGCCGGTTCTTTGCGATGTATCGCACCTGGCTGCCCTGGAGCGTGTTGAGCACCGGGCTGCTTCTGACGTGGTTGCTGATCAACATCCTGTTCAATGCCCTGCGCCGGGGCGCGCAGGTGGAGCGCCAGGTGGTGCGACGCACCGAAGAACTCACCGCGGAAGTCGTCGAACGTCAGCGCGTCGAGACGGCGTTGACCATTTCAGAGCTTCGGTACCGTCGGCTCTTTGAGACCGCCAAAGATGGGATCTTAATTCTCAATGGAGATACCGGGTGCATCACCGACATCAACCCCTTCTTGGTGGAGATGTTGGGCTATCCTCCCAAGGAGGTTGTGGGCAAGCGCCTCTGGGAGATCGGGCCGTTCAAGGACATCGAGCGATCCAAGGTGGCGTTTGACCAGTTGCAGGCGAAAGAATACGTCCGGTACGAAGACCTTCCCCTGCAGACACAAGACGGACGGCTGATGGACGTTGAGTTCGTCAGCAATAGCTATCGTGTCGATGGCAAGCGCGTGATTCAATGCAACATTCGCGACATTACCGCGCGCAAGCGGGCAGAGGAGGCGCTGCAGCAGGCACATGCCGAGCTGGAGCGGAAAGTGCAGGAGCGTACCGGAGAGCTCTCCAGCGCGAACACGCATCTGCAAGCGTCGTACGAGCAGGTCCGGCGTCTGGCCCTGCGCTTGCAGTCCATTCGGGAGGATGAGCGTTCAGGGATCGCGAGAGAGCTGCATGATGAGCTCGGCCAGGCGCTCACCGCGCTGAAAATGGATCTCTTGTGGACCTCGGGCAAGCTTCCGGCTGAGCAAGGGCCATTGCCGGAACGGATGACCGCGATGGTGTCATTGGTGGATCGCATGGTGGAAACGGTGCAGCAGGTCTCCGCCACACTGCGTCCGGGGATCCTCGATGATTTCGGCCTGCTGGAGGCGATGCGGTGGCAAGGCAGAGAGTTTCAAGAGCGAATGGGCGTCGTCTGCCGGATGCACATCGAGCTAGAGCAACTTGAGTTGGATCCCGATCACGTGACGTCGCTGTTTCGGATTCTCCAGGAGTCGCTGACCAATGTGGCGCGCCATGCCAACGCGACCGAGGTGACGGTCAGGCTCACGGCCTCCAACGGCCGGTTGATCCTGGAGATCGCCGATAACGGGAAAGGCATTACCACAGCGCAGATCAACGCTGCCGCATCGCTGGGGTTGACCGGGATGCGGGAGCGCGCCCTGCTCTTGAACGGCCGGGTGACCGTGACGGGTACCCAGAGCCAGGGGACGATAGTGCGAGTCGAGATGCCCTATACCGCGGCGACACCCAAGGCGGCGACATGATCAAAGTCGTCATTGCCGATGACCATGACGTGATCCGGGAGGGGGTCAAGCGGATCCTGGCTGACACACCGGATATTCGCGTGGTGGCCGAGGCGTGCGATGGCCAGGAGTTGCTAGCGAAGGTGCACGCCAAACCCTGCGATGTGGTGGTCCTTGATCTGAACATGTCGGGGCGTGGCGGATTGGAAGCATTGAAGGCGCTGAAAACCGAACACCCCAAACTTCCTGTGCTGGTCCTGACGATGCACGCCGAGAGCCAGTACGCAGTCCGCGTCTTAAAGGCGGGTGCCGCCGGCTATCTCCACAAGGCCCACGTCTCGGCGCAGCTAGCGGAGGCGGTCCGGAAAGTGGTGAGTGGAGGCAAATACCTCACCCCTGCGACGGCCGATGCCTTGGCGGTCGATCTTAACGTTGACCTGGAACAACTTCCTCATAACCGACTCTCAAATAGAGAGTTACAGGTATTGTGCCTGATCGCCTCAGGGAAGACCGTGTCAGAGATCGCCAAGGAACTGTCCCTCAGCGTGCAGACCATCAGCACCTACCGGGCGCACATCCTCGAGAAGATGGGCCTGGAGAACAGCGCGCAACTGACGCATTACGCCCTCCAGCAGCACTTAGTCGAGTAAGCCGGTCGCTCTTCTTCCCTCGCCCGTCTCGTCTCTGTCGTCTCTCCGTTCCTCGCACGGCCCCATCGTACAAACTGTGATGGCGGCGTAAGCCCCCCGACGACCCTACTGCCGTCCCCACCACGAGGCTCAATCGAGCGTTCGGCTGATTGTCGCACTGCCCTCAACTCAGTAGAGTGTGCGCGTATGGTCGTGTGGGCGAGACCGTGGAGAGGAGACGCTCGACTGATACGGACACGATCTGAGCGCGGTCAAGGGCGCTATGGAAGTGGACTGCGAGCGTGATTCACGCACCGTGAGCGCGCGAGTGCTCATCGGGGCAAACCAAGGAGACGATGATGGAACACAACACAGAATACTGGGTGTGGTTTCTTGTCATGGGCGCGATCGTCGGGTGGTTGGCAGGGTACATCATGAAGGGTCGCGGGTTTGGAATCTTCGGCAACATCGTGGTCGGAGTGGTGGGAGCCGCGTTGGGCGGATGGCTGGCCAACGCTATTGGGCTGTATACCTCGAGCTCGATCGGCGCGTTCCTCGTCGCACTCACCGGTGCGGTGCTCTTGGTGGCCCTCACAGGCTTCATCAAGCGACTAGCCTGATCGGCAGGGGTCATGATCCGTGGAGACATGATTCACGCCCCGTGGGCACGCAGGTGCCACGGGGCGGAACAGGAGGGCTTCAATGTTTAGGCGTCAATCACTTGTCGTAGGAGCGCTGGGCATCTGGTTGTGCGGCGGGGTCGTCCCAGGCGCGGTTTCAGCGGCCGAGCCGACTGCGCCCATGCACCAGGCGGCGGGGGAAATTGTGTGGCTGGATACCCAACTCGGTAAGCTGCAACTGTACGCGGATCGCTCCCAAGGCACGCGGACCACGGCGCAGTACAACATTACTCAGCAGGACACCCAGGTAACTGACCGGTTGGATCAGCAGTTTCTCACCATCACGGACTTACGGGCAGGGCAACACATCACGATTGAATCCCGAGCCAGTGGAGAGGAACAACTCGCGACCAAGATCACTGTGGAGCCCACGACAGCCCCGCTGTTTCAACATGCCGAGGGCACGATTGAGTCGATTGAGGTCACCCCGGGCACGTTCACTCTCAAGGAGACCGCGAGCCCCGGAGCTGTGGGCATGGTGTCCGTGTTCGCGTTTGACCCACAGGACATCGTCGTCATGGAAAGCCCGAGTCTGCAGCCGGTCCGATTGGAAGTGAAGCCTGGTGATTTCGTGAAGGTGGACTACGTGGTGAATGATGGCAGGCGCTATGCCCGCTCAATGATGCGGTATTCAGCCGTGCCGGCGCCGACGACCACAACCACCACGACGACCAGCACCACGACCACGAGTCAATAAGGTGATCCATGGAGGCAGCGATGCGCCTTGCGCTATACCTTGTGACAGCCGGCCTGCTGCTCGTAAGCGGTCCGCTGGGGTGCGCGAGCAGCCGGACCACGACCGTCAAGACGGAGGAGCAAGTCCAGCGTCCAGGGGCCATGGTGGGCACGGATGGGGTCCGAGTGGACAGGGAAACGACGACCACCACGGTCACCCATACCCCTCAGGAGTCGCGAGGGGTTCTCTCTACCACGGTCCATTTCCTTGGCGAGGTCCTCAGTTGGCCGTTTCGTTTGGTCGGTGCTCTGCTTCGCGCCCTATTCTAACGCATGATAGTGAGCCCAGTTTCTGAGAGCGCCTGGGCTTGAGAAGGGAGTTCCCGCGTGTTCCCATGAAACATGAATTATGGTTGGCGGCCATCGCGATTACCGGCTTCTTGGGGGTCCTGGCTGGGTGTAGCAAGCAGGCGGCCTCCTCGTCAGAAGCGATTCAACATGCCAAGACCTTGAAGACGTCTGAGCAGCAAGCCGACTATCTGGTGAGCCAGACCCGGACGTTCGTGAATTCAGAAAACTACCAGGAAGCGATCAAGACCGCGCAATACGTGTTGTTGAGCGTTGACACCCACTCTCATGCGGCCACGGATCTGTTGGAACAGGCCAAAGCGAAGCTGGCTGCGGATGCCCAAGCGGTCATCGGTGATAGGAAGAAACCGGTGGGACTGTAAACGGATGTGCCGTGAATCAGGCGGAGGTCCACGAAGTGAACGCACGAAGAATCCGGCGTACTGCGTATGGCGGAGTGACCAAGAACAAGGAGAATGACGAGCGATGTATGACAGGCTAAATCCTCCTGTGGGCATGGCAGAACTCAAACAGCTCCAGCGAGATCATGCAGAGATACGGGCGAAACTCCAACAGTTGAAGTCCGCACTCAACGGGGGGGCTCCTTACCTGCCCGAAGATGGGGCAAGAATTCAACAGGAGGCGAGGCAGCTCTGCTTAGCACTCGCCAGGCGGTTGAGAGCCCATATTCGGCAAGAGGGGCGACTCGCGACCTGCTGCAGCCTGGCTCTCGGACGTATGGGGCCTGGGGAATTAGCGTGTTTAGCCTTGGAGCATCATGTCGATCAAGAGAACCTGCGCATCATCAACCAATCGCTGACACACGAAGGGAACGGATGGCTGACACACGTGGGACCGTTACTGATCAGCCTGATCGCCAGTTTGAAGCGTCAAATGGATGTCCAAGAGGCGGGCCTTTTTCCCTTCCTAGAGCGAGCCTTGGCGGTTGATCATCACAGTAATGGAGCGGTCCGCGTGGAGGGAGACAATGGAGTGGAAGGGGAGCACAGGAACGGCCGGTTGCTCGTCGAGAATCAACGGTGAGAGTGGGTTACACACAAGGAGACGAACATGGACAATTTAGTGTGGTTTCTCTTGATCGGTCTGTCCGTTGGGTGGTTGGCGGGGCTCATTATGAAGGGTCGCGGGTTTGGGATCTTCGGCAACATCGCGGTCGGAGTGGTTGGAGCTCTGTTGGGTGGCTGGCTGGCCGGCGTGACGGGGCTTGTCTCCTATAGCGCGCTCAGCGCTTTCGTGACGGCGCTCGTCGGTGCGGTAGTCTTGGTGGGCCTCATTGGCCTCGTCCAACGGGCCTGAGTTTCTCGTAGACGGAGGGAGCCATGAAACGGTTTATCGCAGTGTTGATCGGAGCGCTTCTGGTGTGCGCAGTGGTATCGACGCCGGCCTTTGCCGTCAATACGGCGACCCATGGGCAGATGTCCGGTAAGACGGTCGTGGCAGGATTGTTATCGCTCATTGTCTGGCCAGGGATTGGCCAGATCGTGAATCAGAACCCAGGAAAAAAGAATATCAGCCACGCCGTCATCGGCCTGTTTCCACCGTTTCGATTCTGGTCCGGATGGGATGCTTTGATTGACCGCAGAGGCGGACGAATCGATGGGCTGGTGTAAGCCTTCCTACAAGAAGAAAGGTTCCTATGAAGGAGGTTCTCATATTGTTTGCCATTGGGGTGGTGCTGTTGTCGCGAACCCAGAGGCAGCGGGTCAGGCGGTCGAGGTCGCGAAGTAGACGGGTGAGTGGTTGAGGGATCGCATAAGGCAATCGGAGAAGGAGAACGGGATGAATAAGCAATTTGTGGCGCTGGCGGTGATGAGTCTGCTTGCTGCGGGGTGCAGCAGCGAGTTTTGGAGGGGTGGGGGCACGGGTGCCGCGGCGGGAGTTGTCGGCACGGGTGCCGGCTATGAGCTTCGAGCACGACAGCAAATGGAAAAGCTAGAAGAGGATTACAAAGCCGGCCGCATCAACCAACACGACTATGAAACTCGGAAAGACCAGATTCAAAAAGGCTCGATCTTCTATTAATTGACGTCGGAAACCGAATCATAGGAGCACGGAGCAGTTGTTGATGGAGAGTTACTGGATAAAAACCACCCTGGCCGTCTTTGGTGTCCTCTTTGCGATCGGCGGCGCCGTCAGCGCCTTCCTGCAGGCCAAGTGGCTGTCCGATCAGCGCAAGACCCTGCGACGGATTCTGGACGTGTTGCAAGCCATGCGGGGCGGGCAGTGATCGTGCAAGCAAGGAGGTGGGCAATGTGGTGCTCCAGGCGGTGGGTTGGGCGTGCAGCGGAAACTACGGTGCTGGCCATGGTGAGCATGCCGATGGTTGGATGGACCGAGCAGCCACTGAAACAGGTACCTGAAGTCATTGAGGCGGTCAAGGTTCAGGGACCACTGGCTGGCGTGTCGTGGAGCGTCATCAACGATTCGGATCAGCCGGTTGAAGGCCAGGCGCCGATGGTGATTGGGCAACACCTTAAAGCGGATCGGCAGGCCGGGCCTTCATCAGCCTGGCTCGATCTGCACGGCGGAAAATCACGTGCGGCGAACCGTGAACCGGACCTCTTGCGTTATGAGTTCTAGGGAAGGGTCGGAGAAGGTCGTCCGGCAAGGAGACGCAGTGTGGAAGATCTTCGTGCGCCGTGAGCACGTCAGTGCCACGGGGCGGGAAAGGAGAGCCGATGCGGGGACATAAGTCGCTGTGGATTGGATCGCTTGGCGTAAAGCACTAAAGAACAACGCAGTTCACAACAGCGGAGAACGGTGATGAACCTACAACGCATGTATAGGTTAGGGATGGTGTTGTTGAGTGTGGGCGGCTTGGCCGTTGCAGCAGGTTGTAGTAGTACCAGTAATACGCGTGCTAGTTTTGTCGGCCCGCGCGGTCCTGTTGGTGCTACTGGTCCTGAAGGGAAGCAAGGTTTCACCGGACCCAAAGGGGCATCGGGTGTTGCGTTACAAGGTGAGCGCGGTGCCGTAGGCCCTGCCGGCCCTGTGGGCGAACAAGGTCTTACTGGCCCAAGGGGGCATGTGGGTGACGTTGCGAGAGGCCCAATGGGTGAAATCGGACCAACTGGACCTGCAGGCGCGCAAGGTGACATTGGGCAATCGGGTGAACAAGGGGACAGCTTAGCTGGTTATGCTGGCGCAAGGGGAGCAATTGGTCCTCAAGGTGAACAAGGTCCTATTGGAGATGTGGGTGCTAAAGGGCCTACGTTGCGCGGTCCCGCAGGCCCTGCTGGTTATGCAGGTTTGGCAGGTGAACAGGGAGCGGTTGGAAAGGAAGGCGCGAAAGGGCACACCACGGCCGGCGTCGCCGGTTTGGCTGGTCCTTCTGGAGTCGCAGGAGCTCCAGGTGCGCAGGGAGCCACTGGGACTCAAGGCGTTGTCGGCAAGGTGGGTTACTGGGATCCCTACAAGGTGTTTAATTTCGATTCCAAAGAGACCAGTCTTAAGGCGGGAGATCTGGAAAAAGTACACGACATTGCCGGTTATATGAAGACCGCTCCATCATTGCAAGTCGGCATTGATGGCACCGCAGTGAGATCGGGCGATCAAGGCATCAACGATCTTCGTGTCAACGCCATTCGAGCGGCATTGATCGATGCTGGTGTATCGCCAGATAGGATCAGGTCGGGTGAGATAGGCAACAAGGCTCTCAGGCGTGAGGGACAAATCGCCGTGCTGTTTACCACTATCGATGACAGAACGTGATCGATAGTTCTTTGTCAACATCGCAGCAGTCATCCATGCGGCGGAAGATCGTGTGCGGTGCAAAAGACGGAGGATCGCATGTTGTGGACAATCGCTAGCATCCTGGCGGTTCTGTGGCTGCTGGGCTTGGTGAGCAGTTACACGATGGGAGGGCTGATTCACCTCCTGCTGGTCGTTGCCGTTGTCATGGTGCTCATCAACGTCATGACGGGGAAACGCCTGTCGTAAGAATCGGTGAACGGAAGAACATGAACTGGAGGTTCGGGATGAGTCCGAAGAGCCTGTTTGGGATGGTGCTGCTCATTCTGGGCATTGTGGCGCTGGCGTATCAGGGCATTACGTACACGACCAGAGAAAAGGCCGTCGATCTCGGCCCCGTACAAGTGACGACTGAGACGACCAACAATATCCCTCTCTCGCCGGTCGTCGGAGTGATCGCGCTGATCGGCGGCATCGCATTGCTGACCCTGAACACCAGGAAGGCCTGACGTCGGGTCACCGGAACGCTGCTGGACGCTGGCACGCCAGCGTCCAGCAGAGTTTGTAGCGGCACAGCAACAGGAGGGTGCGATGGAGGAAACGGTGTCGGAGATGCTGGTGGCCGAACAGACGGATGAACATTCGGGCTCAGCGACCGCTCAGCTCTTCGCGGAAAGAGACAGGTCGCTCATGACGCCGCTTGGATTGGCGGCGGGAGAGATCTTGACCGAGGTTGAGTGGTCGGGAGCCACGACGTTGCGGCGGCTCATCCGGAAGCTGGATTGGCCGATGTACCTGGTCCTGATGGCGGTGGGGGTGCTTGTCCGCCAAGGCTTGATACGGGCCACACAGCGAGAGCTGGAGGTGATCGTCGAGCCGATACCGAAATGGTCCGGAGTCGCTCAGGCCGAGGTTATGTGATGTCAAATATGGAGCAAACAATGAAAACGCAACACCAAATGCATACCTATACCCGCTCAGGAAATGGGAACACGGAACCGTTTGAGAAACCGGTGATCCTCCCTGAGCTGGACAATCAAGATCCGGCACAGCATGCCTGGGCCGATGCCCGATTCGCCACCGACATTATGGCCGAGCACGGCCTATTCTTTGCCCTGCTGATGCCTGAAGAGCTGGCTTCCAAAGAGCGAAAAGAGGCGCTTCGTTTTTCAGGGCTATTTGCCGGTCTTCATACAACTATTGACGGGATGGCTATAGAGGATGTCGCGTCTTCTATCAGCAAAATCACCGATGAAATGAAGCGCTTCATCGACTACAAATATGCTCAGCAGCAGGCCCAAGAGTTGGGAAACCTGCGAAGCCTGGTGTGGCCGCTCTTCTTTGAACACACGCGGCATGAGGCGGAACGATGGGTGAGGCGGCTCGACAATCTGGCGAAGGGCGAATCTGCGTTTGACCGTTCGGAAGTGGTGACCTTCTGGACCAATATCATGGACGAGCACGCGCGGTTTGTGGCACACCTCTTGGATCCTGCTGAATTCGAACTAATTGAAACGGCCATGAAAACAAGCCGTGTGTTTCGCGAGCTTGGAAAAGGTGGGATAAGTGGAGTGGTCTCCGCGACCGCAAAAGAACCTACTACGGTCATCCGCTCGTTGGCGAAAAATCCAGATGTGGATGCCGTGATGAGCGCGGCGGAGACGATCCTGGATTTCAAGACGAAAGCAGCACGCGATATTGAGAAAGCCCGCATCAAAAGCATTATTGATCCCCGGCTTGCAGATCATGTCCGGCGGGAGGCGCTGAAATTCGTGGATGAACTGAAACGAGCAGGGTAAGCGTGATGAGCCAGAAGGCAACGCATAAACAAAACAAAAAGGAAAGCCCATGAAAACACTCGTAGCGACTGTTCTTGCCGCCTGTATGCTCGGGATGTTGAGCGGCTGCCACAGCGGGATCATGCGTGGAGCGGGTTCTGATGTCGAGCGCCTCGGCGATAGGATGCAACGATAATTCGCGAGGGAGGGTGAGAGCATCATGGACCCAGCGGCCGCCAGCAAGGGTGAGAGGGGGCTCCATGCGCAGCTCCAACGAGCTGCCATCGTGGACTCCTCGAACGACGCAATCATCGGCGAGAACTTGGAAGGCCTGGTCACGAGCTGGAACCGGGCCGCTGAGCGGCTGTACGGCTACACCGCCCAGGAGGTCCTCGGCAAGCCGAGTGCGGTCCTCCTGCCTCCGGACCGGATCGATGAAGTCCCGGCGCTACGAGCAAAGATCAAGCGGGGCGAACGCGTTGAGCATTATGAGACGGTTCGGAGACGCAAAGATGGGCGACACTTTCATATCTCCCTCACCCTTTCGCCCATCAAGGATGCGACGGGCCTGGTCGTCGGCGTCTCTGCCATTGCCCACGATATCACCAAGCGTCAGCGGACACAGGAGTTGCTGACGATTTCGGAAGCTCGTTTCCGGCGTCTCTTTGAGACCGCGCAAGACGGCATTTTAATTCTCAATGCGGAGACGGGATCCATCACCGAGGCGAACCCATTCCTCGTGGCACTGACAGGCTATGCGCAAGACGAACTCGTTGGAAAGAAGCTGTGGGAAATTGGTCCGTTCAAAGACACCGAGAGATCCAAAACGGCGTTTCAAGAGTTGCAGACGAGAGCCTATGTCCGTTACGAAGACCTCCCCCTTGAAGCCAAAGATGGACGGCGACTCGATGTCGAGTTTGTGAGCAATGTCTATCAGGTTGGCGACGCGTACGTGATTCAGTGCAACATTCGCGACATCACCGAGCGCAGGCGTGCGGAGCGCGCGCTGCAGAAAGTCAACAACACCCTGGCGGAGCACGCCGAGCAGATCGAACGCACCAACGCGGACCTGGACCGCGCCACACAGGGGCTTCAGAACGCCAATGAACGTTTGGAGCGCTTGGCCCTGCTCGATCCGCTCACAGGACTCTTGAATCGGCGCGGTCTGCAGCAGGCCCTGTCCCAGGAGTGCCAGCGGGCCCGGCGGGAAGGATCGACGTTCTGCGCACTGCTCGCGGACTTGGACGATTTCAAACGCATCAACGACAGGTTGGGCCTGACCGTGGGGGATATGGCACTCGTGCAGGTCGCGCGGCAGCTCAAAGTCTCCACGCGCGCCACCGATCATGTGGCCCGAATTGGCGGAGACGAGTTTCTGACCCTCCTACCAGGGACTCGTCTAGCCGAGGGGATGCGAATCGCTGAAAAACTGCGCCTGGCAATCGCCGGCACCTCCATCATGCACACCCCAGCATCGAGTGTGACGGTCACCGCGAGCCTGGGTCTCGTGCAGGTATCCGACGCGACGACCTCGATCGAAGAGATCCTGTCCCAAACACAGATGGCGCTGCAGCGGAGCAAGCAGGTTGGAAAGAACCAGGTCTCCTCTGACGGGCACCTTGGCGCGGCCCAGTCCGCTGCAGATCCCGACGCGCACCTCGCGTTGCTTTCGGCGCTCCGCCAAGGCGGCCAATTTCATACGGTCAGGCAGCCGATCTTTTCCCTCGATGAGATGAGCCTTGTGGGCTACGAACTGTTGAGCCGCTTGGCCGTTGAGACATTTGAGATGCCGGAGGATTTCTTTCGGATCTCCCTGCAGGCCAACCTCCTGACGCTGGTTGACCACCACTGCCTGAGGACCTGCCTCGCGGCCTCGAGGTCGCTGCCGTCTGAGGTCCTGCGCCATCTGAATCTCTTTCCCTCGACCATCATGAACATCCCGGTCCAACAGCTTCTCGAGGAACTTCAGGATCATGGGCGCGCGGATACCTATTGCATTGAGATCAGCGAACAACAAGTCCTTGGCGAGCCCCCGGATCTCGCCGAGGGACTCAGAACGCTGCAACAGGCTGGCGTTTTGATCGCGATTGATGATGTCGGGTATGGGCGAAGCTCGCTGGAGAGTCTCGTTCTGCTGCAGCCGCAGATCGTGAAAATCGACAAGAGTTGTGTCAGCGGGATCAGCCAGGATGCCTTGCGTACGAGATCGTTTCGCCGGTTATTGAGAGTGGTGGAAGGCCTGGGAGCCGAGGCGGTCGCGGAGGGCATTGAAACCGCGGATGACCTGGGGATGTTGAAAACACTTGGCGTGAAATACGGCCAAGGGTTTTTCTTAGGCAGACCGGGCTGACCATGCGGTTCCGCAGCCAGATCGTCTGGTGGGCTGCGCGGTGGCTCGCCCGCTCGCAGGGTTTCCTTGATCCCGTGGCAGTCCTCAGGCAACTGGAACGATTCGGGCAACCCGCGGACGTGCTGGCACCGGGTGAACTGCTCCGGGCGGGGGCTGTGATGCATGCCCGGGGGATGATGAACAGCCAGGCCATCCAGCATAACCTGGACTGGGTCTGGCCCTATTGGGTGGTCCGGCAGTTTGA
>ORMF011303075.1_pt1 | contig 70835 bp, 60 predicted proteins | sample 1779871 | NCBI WGS metagenome assembly ORMF01 (sample SAMEA104232316, study PRJEB22302) | groundwater metagenome | biome: forest; feature: aquifer; material: groundwater | place: USA | collected 2011-08-07 | depth 5.4 m | reverse complement strand
TTCCCGCTCGCGGGCGGGGGGTTCATCGGGGGCGAGCCGACGATCGGGTTCGGCGTGCTTGCAAGGGACGCCTTCGGAAACCCCCTCCCCGGCAGGGTCGTGGAGGTCCGGATCGAGGAGGACCGCTCCGGGCAGGTCAGCTGTCAATGATCGGGCCAAGTGCACCACTCATGATCGGGGCATCGTGTACCACCTCCCGAGGCCTCTACGCTCCGATCCGTTGGCCAAGTTGTTCGAGATCCGGACGGGGGTTTGACCCCGTCTGAGGGTGCCAGACTCCGCCTTCTTTCGGCCCCTCACTCCTTCCATGGAACCACGAGGACTGTTCGTACGCGGGAGACGCGGCAGCGGAGCGACGAGAGGCCACGACCCGCGTGTTACGCACGATCAGGATCGCTTGCCGTTCCCGCCACGACCCCGAGGGCCACTGGCGCGGAAGCTGTCGCCCGTGATGATGACCTGGGAGGCGCCATGCGCAAGGCGATCGAGCGCCGCAGAGGCCAGCACGGGGTTGTCGAAGAGCTCGGGCCACTCGGTGAAGGCGCGGTTCGTCGTGAGGATCATCGCACCCCGGCCGTAACGGCCCTCGATGACCTCGTAGAGGTCCTCGGCGGCCGGGGGACGCATGGGCTTCAGGCCGAAGTCGTCGAGGATGAGGACGTCGGGACGATGGTAGACACCGAGCCTCCGCTCGTACGTGTTGTCGGCGCGGCCAGCGTGCAGGTGCGAGAGCATCGCGCTCGTCCGCACGCACGCCACGTCGTAGCCGCGACGACAAGCCTCGTGGCCCAGCGCCTGCGCCAGGTGACTCTTCCCGACGCCGGCGGGGCCGATCAGGAAGAGCGCCTCGGCGCGCTCCACGAAGGCGCACGTCGCGAGGTCGTAGATCTGCTGACGATCGATCGTCGGATTGAACGAGAAGTCGAACGCCTCCAGCGTCTTCGTCGAGTCGAGGTAGCTCCGACGGAGCCTGAGCGAGAGCTGCTTCTGGCCGCGGCGTTCGACCTCGTCCTCGAGGAGCTTCTCGAGGAACTCGACGTACGTGCACTTCTCCTGGATGGCCTGCTGCGTGCGGACCTCCAGGGTTTCCAGGATGCCCGAGAGCCTGAGGCTCTTGAGCTTCGGCGAGAGCTGGCTGCGCAGCTCCATGGTGTCCTCCTTTCGTTAGAGTGACGGTACGATCTCGTGAGCCGAACGGGCGTACACCGCCGTCTTCGGGACAGGCCCCGTCTCCGTGACCTCTGGCGGGAGCGGGTGATTCTCCAGACCACGCTTCAGGATCTCGGCGATCGCGCGTCGCGACGGGGCGCCGCAGATGAGCGTGCGACGGCACGCGGCGTTGACGCGCTGGGCTCCGTATTTCTCCACAAGACTGAGGATGCCCTGCGCGGCACGCAGGCGATCAACGGGCTTCTCGGCCAGCATCGTGTCGACGACCTCGAACACGGAAGGGCCCGCCTCGCGCGCCTGCTCGCGGAGGCGCACCGGCGTGGCCAGGAACCCCGCGAGCTTGTAGGGCGGGTAGTGGACCGTGTCTGTCACGCGTTCGCCAGGGGCCTGGGCCCGCGTGTGCGTCGCGACGCGTTCGTGCTGGAAGTACAGCTCGACGCGATCGCGCGTCGCGCGCACGAGCATCGTCTTTCCGACGAAGCGGTGCGGCGCGCTGTAGTAGGCCTTTTCGAACACGACGTGGCAGTCGGGGTGGAGCTTGGCCTCCTTGTACACGGCCAGCTCGTGGCGGACGGCAGGCAGAGGCTGGAGGGCAGCCTTCTCCACAGCCTCGAACCGCACGAGCGGCTGCTGGTGAGTCGTGCCGTGGTCGCGCATGCCCGCGGTGGTGCGACACCAGGTGAGGAGGTGCTCGTTCACCGCGATTTCGTTCGCGAACTCGCGGCCAGCCAGCCCGTTCCTCTTCACGTAGTGGACCCCGCCCTGATCAACCTTTTATGCGAAGTATGACCGTTTTCGACGCAAGCTGGCATCCGGGCGAGGTCTTGTGGCAGATTTCGCCGTTTTCGAGCGTCCCGCGACTTGGGAGCGGGGCGGCGTCGGCGCTGCTCCTGCGACCGCCTGCTCGATCTCTTGGGCGGTGGGCAGCTCCTCGCGGAGCAGCCATCCGACCTTCAGCGCGAAGCTCTTGTACTTGGCGACCGTCCGGCGATTCGTGCCCAGCTCGCGGGCGATCCGACGAACGCCCTGTCCGAGCTTGAGCCGCCGCACCATCTCGCGAACGTCAAGCACGGGTGTCCTCCTTCCGGCCATACCTCGTCCTCCTGCGTCCAATGGAAACGCAGGAGGATCTGCCGAGGGTCGAACCGGAGCAAGAGGTCCCGAGGGGGTGGTGCACGATGCCCCGATCATGAGTGGTGCACTTGGCCCGATCATTGACAGATCGCCTTGATACGGCGCGCGCGGGTGCCGAGTTGGCCCGGCGAGGCGAGTCGGTCGTCCCCCGCCTGACCGAGCTGGTCGACCGATCCCCCAACCGCGCGGCCGATGTCGTTCGGCTCCTCGGCCGGCTCCGGTGCTCTGCGTCGGTCTCTGCGTTGCGGGGGCTCCACCGTGTCCACGGCACGGCTGGCGGCGCCGCGCTTCGTTCCGCGGTCCTCCGCTCGCTCGCCGAGATCGGCGGCCCGAGCGCGCGCGAGGCATTCCTCGCCCTCCTCGCGGACGAACCCGACGCGGGCACGCGACGGGCGGCCCTCGATGTCGCGGGCGCCCTCCTCCGCCCCGAGGACCTCGCCGCGCTCCCGCCGGACCTCCGGCCGCAAGCCGATGCGAGCCTCTCGCATCGTGAGGAGACGACCATGCTCCTGTCCGACCTCTCCGCCACCCCCGCGGCGGACCGAACCTCGCGCGAATGGGCGGCGTACCTGTCCCCGACCTACCCTCTCGCCGCGAGGGTTATCGCGGTCGAGCGCATCGAGACGAGAGGAGACGACGAGGGGCTTCACGCCCTGCGTGGAACTGTCTCGCAAGGCGACGCGGACACCTCGCTCGCCGCGTTCTCGGCGCTCTGCCGCCTCCGGTCAAACACCGCCCGCCTAGTCGTTCGTGAGCTTCTCCATGCGGCGCCCCAGGAACGACTCCCGGCGATGCTCGACGTCTTGGGGACCTACGGCGACCAAGCCTACCTGCCCCTCGCGCGGCAGGTCGAGGAGGCGTCCGTCTCCGAGCCCATGAAGGCCCACGCGCGCCGCGCGGCGTTGCGCCTGGAGCTGAAGTGAGGATGGGGAATAGGCGAGCAAAATGGCAGCACCCCATCGAGGCGCTGGCGTAGCGACCACAGCTACGCCCCGGACGCCGATTCCGGTGACTCGCCGAACGTCCGCGCGGGCGAGGCGGACCGGCTCCTCCCGGCCAGGAAGAAGTAGGCCGCCCAGGCCGCGAGGCTGACCGCCAGGATCACGATCCGCGCGGGATAGCCGATCCCGCTGGGCGATACGAACCCCTCGATCAGCCCCGCAATCACCAGCATGAACATCACGCCCAGCTCGATCGTCAGCGCGCGGCCGGCGATCAGCCTGAGGGCCGTCGCGCGGCTCGTGCGCCCAGGCGCCAGGATCGCCCCCGCCAGCAGGAACCCCGCCGCCCCCGCCAGGCAGATCGCCAGCATCTCCGTCCCGCCGTGCGGCATCACCCACCCCCACAGCGCCCTGGACCTCCCCTGCGCCGACAGCCACCCCGCGACCGCCCCCAGCGTCAGGCCGTTGAAGAGGAGCAGGTACGCCGTGCCGATCCCCGCCGTCAGGCCGAGTCCGAAGGCCGCCAGCGTCACCTGGATGTTGTGCGTCATGATCGACGAGGAGACCAGCGGCCGCGCGAGGCCGGGGATCTCGTGCATGTGCTCGTCACTCGTCGGCTCGAAGTCGTAGAACCCTGGCGGAACCAGATCGTACGCCAGCTCCGGATACGCCTGCACCGCCACGTAGCTGGCCACCGCGGACCCGAACAGGAGCCCCGCCGACAGCGCCACCGCCCAGATGCTGTCCCGCACCGCCCGCGCGAACGCGCCGATCCAGTCCTTCCGCGTGCCCGCCTTCCGCGACGCCCCGATGTGGCCGTAGAGCAGGTTGTGCCCCGCGACGGCGATGCGATTCAGCCGGTCCACCGTGCTCGGAGAGGCCCCCAGCGACCGCGCCCGGGCCAGGTCGGCCGTGAGCGCCTGGTACCGGTCGATCAGGTCGCTCAGGACGGCGCCGGAGAGGGAGCGCAGCCCCCTCGGCCCCGCCTTCGCGAGCCGGAGGATGTCCGCCGCGAGCTTCGTCCACTGCCTCTGCTTCTCTTCCCCCGCCGTCGTCTGCGTCGTCGTCATCCTTCACCGTCAGAAGAGCGACCCCGGGCCCTCCGTCGCGACCGGCGCCGCGGCCGCGACAATCCGCCTCGTCTGCCTCGCCATGTCCAGCACGTCCGCCAGGACCCGCTCGCACAGCAGGCCCCGGTTCGGCGAGGCCGCAATCGCCCGGCGATCCCCGCCAATCAGCTCGATCAACGGCTCCGCGATCTGCCACGCCAGCTCCGCCCGCCGCTCGGGCGGCAGGTCCGCCCGCCGCTTCAGGAACTGCTCGATGACCCCGAGCTGCGACGGGCTGATCGTCCCCCTCGGGAGCGTGACCGCGTTCCTCGACTGCCCGCGCTCCACCCGCTCCGCCCACGCCGCGCCGCTGGCGAAGTCGACCGCGAGCTCGAACCTCTCCCTGACCACGATCGTGCCGGCCGCCATGTCCCCGAGCCTCCGTCCGCGCGCATCGGCGCTCGCCACGATCCCCCCGAGGAGGTAGGCCGGCGGAGGGAGCATGTCGGCGATGCGGACCAGGTTCCGGATGGCCGCCTCGCGCAAACCGATCGGCAGGCCGTTCTCCCGGATGACCCGGATGCCCGTCGCCCGCTTGCCCGGCGTCTGGCCGGTCATGATCGTCTCGAAGAACAGGAAGTACCCCCAGAACACCAGGAAGCTCACGATCACCATGAGCGCGGAGATCCAGGGCGTCGCCGAGGAGAAGGAGAAGAGGTTTCCGAGCCCCAGCAGGAGGCCGAGCCCGATCAGGAGGAGGATGATGAACAGGTGATCGATGAGCATCGCCGCGAGCCTGGAGCCCAGGCCGGCCAGCTCGAAGTCGAGCGTCACGTGGTCGGGCGTCGCGATCGAGACCGAATCGTCCATCAGAGCCGCCCCGCCTGGCGGATCTCCAGGTACCGTTGGACCAGGTGGATGCTCAGGTGCTCGGGCGCCGTCTCCAGCACCAGGATCCCGCGAGACCTCATGTGCTCCAGGGCCAGCCTCCGGCGTCGGAGCAGGTCGCACGCCGCAGCCTTCCGCCAGGCCCCCGCCGAGTCGCCCGGCGTCGCGCGGGCCGCCTCCGCGACCCGCGGGTCGGTCATGACCACGCACAGCACCAGGTGGCGGCGGGCCGCCCTCGCCAGATTGTTGATCAACCCGGCGCTCCCGGCCGCGTCCAGCACGTCGGTCAGCATGATCACCAGGCTCCGCCGGCGGAGCGCCGACATCGCCTCCGCGATGACCTGCCAGTAGTCCGACTCCACCGGGCGGAGCTGCACGTTGTAGAGGCACTCCAGCACGCGGGGCATGATCGAGGCCCCCCGGATGGGAGGGAGGATCGACTCGATCCGATTGGAGAAGCAGATCGCCCCGAACGCGTCCCCGCGCGTCTGGGCCACGTAGGCCAGCATGACCGCCGCGTTCATCGCGTGCTCGACCCTGGGCTGGTCCCCGATCGTCTCCCCCATCAGGCGCCCGACGTCGATCAACGCCGCGAGCTGCTGGCCCTTCTCGACCTGCATGTTCCGGCAGGTGATCGCGCCCCGCCGCGCGGAGGCCTTCCAGTCGACGCTCCTGAGGTCCTCTCCCGGGACGTACGGGCGGAGGCTCTCGAAGTCGGTCCCCGCCCCGCGGAGGCGCCGCGGGCGGCGCACGACCTCGTCGCGCCGGTCGATCATCGCCAGCAGCCGATAGTCGTCCACGCCGCGGAATCGCGGGTAGACCCTCGCCACGTCCCCGAGGTCGAAGGCGAACTGCCGGCGGATCAGCCCGAGGCCGCCCCCGACGCGGAGCATGACCCGCCCGAAACGGTGCGCGCCGCGCTGGCGCGCCTCCACCTCGTACGTCATTCGCGCGCGGCCCTGGGGCGGCAACTCGCCGCGGAGGTCGTCTCCGAGGACACGTAGGGCGTCGGGCGCCTCGTCGCGGACCTCCAGCGTGAGCGGGAGGTCGGATCGGTTCTCCAGCTCCAGGGCGACCTCGTCGGTGTCCCCCATCGCGAAGCGCGGCGGTACGACCCGCCGGACGCCGAGCTGGTCCGAGCCCGGCAACGAGCGCCGCTCGCGGACGCAGACGGCGATCAGGAACGCGTGGTACCCCGCCCCGACCAGCCAGCCGAACGGCATCGCGAGCGCGAGCAGCCATAGCGGCGCGCCGAGCAGCACCAGATACACCAGCCTGACGGTCGGTACCATCCAGTCCCTCGCGTGCCTACCGCGGCACGGCCACCTGGGTCATCAACGATTGGACGCAGACGTCGGGCGCCAGCCCCTGGATTTCGGCCTCGGGGGTCAATCGGATGCGGTGCCTGAGGACCGGCGCGGCCACGGCCCGCACGTCGTCCGGGCTGGCGTAGTCGCGGCCGCGGAGCGTCGCGAGGGCCTTCGCGGACTGCATCAGCATCACGGCCGCCCGGGGGCTCGCGCCCAGCGAGAGGCTCGGCAGTGAGCGCGACTGGCGGATGAGCCTCAGGATGTAGTCGATCACCGCGTCGTCGACCTTCGTCGCCCCCGCGCGGCGACGAAGCTCGATCAGGTCCTCCTGCGAGGCGACCGGCCGGATGAGGTCGATCGGCCGCGCCGCCCGCTCGCCCATCTCGTGCGTCCGCTTGAGCATCGCGCGCTCGTCCGCCTCCTCCGGGTACGGGACGACCACCTTCATCAGGAACCGGTCGAGCTGGGCCTCCGCCAGCGGATAGGTCCCCTCGTACTCGATCGGGTTCTGCGTCGCGACGACCATGAACGACTTGGAGAGGGGATGCGTCGTCCCGTCCACAGTCACCTGTTGCTCCTGCATCGCCTCCGGGAGGGCCTCCTGCGGCTTCGCGGGACTGCGGTTGCTCTCGTCGGCCAGCCCGACGTCCGCGAACACCGGGCCGCGGCGGAACCGGAACTGCCCCGTCTGCGGCTCGAAGACACTAACGCCCGTGATGTCGGCGGGCATCAGGTCCGGCGTGAACTGGATGCGCGAGAACGAACACTTCAACGTCGCGGCGAGGCTGTTTGCCAGGAGCGTCTTGGCCACCCCCGGCACGCCCTCGAGCAGCACGTGCCCGCCCGCCACCAGCGCCACGAGCAGGCTCTGGATCGCCACGGCCTGGCCCTGGACCACCCGCCCGATCTCCGCCTGGATCGCCTGCGCCAGGACGACCTTCCCCGGCTGGACTTCCTGATTACCCACGCGCGGCCTCCTCTTGAATGCTCCCCGCCAGCCGGGCGGCCTCTACGACCTCCCGCTCTCCGACCCGTCTCCCCTGCCGCGCCGCCTCGCGCAGCGCGATCAGCCGCTCCAGCCCCCTCTCGGTCCGCGCGGACGGATTCGCCCGATGCTCGCGGAGGAGCTCGGCGAGGTCGACCGGTCGTCCGAGGGCAAGCCCCATCCCGTGCTCCAGGTCCACGCAGAAGAGGTCGACCGCCATGTCCCGCGCGCCGGCGGTGCGGAAGAGGCCCGCGCGGGCGTCCACGGTCTGCATCGGGTCCTGGCGCGACGGCGTCGCCGGCTCGACGATGCGCCCGAACCTCCGTCGGCAGCCGAAGACGTAGAGGGCCCCGGCCGCCATCGCCGTCGCGAGCATCCACCCCCAGGGCGTCGCCATCAGGGCCGCCATGAGGGCGAGATCGCCCCGGCTCTCTCCGAAGCCGTGGTGGTACTCGTCGAAGAGCACGCCCGCGTCCGCCCACTGGGAGCACAGCGCGACGAGGAGTACCGCGTTGTCCGATCCGCGGAGCGATGCGTTGCTCACGAACGAGGCGTCCGGGAGGACGAGGATTCGCCCGCGCCCCACTGCGACCGCCAGGGCCAGCACGTCGTCGCCGTCCCGGGCGATCCCCTTCCCGGAGCCGCGCACGCGGCGTCCTTTGGGAATGCGAAGTGCGAGCGGCTCGTCGGGGAGGCAAGCGGCGCGAACGGTCCGAAGTTCGTCCTCCGCATCGTTCTTGGCCTCCACGGAGACCCCGTGGCGCGCGAGGAAGCCCTGCGCCTGGTCCCGTACGTCCCAGTCCTTGTCGACGCACAGGATCAACTGCCCTCCCTCGGAGAGCCACCCGTCCAGGGCGTCGGCCTCGGCGGCCGACAGGCCCTCGGACGGCCCGGCGGCGATCAGCGTCGGGCCCCTCTCCCGCATGGGCGGATCGGGGAGGTTCGTGAGGGGCCTCCGCCACGGCGCGGTCGACGGCAGGAACCGCTGGACCACCAGCAAGAGGGCGCGGGCGCCGGGCGGGTCCGAGAAGAAGGTGCTCGGCGTCGGCGAGGGGCGCTCGGGGGCCGGCGGCCCCTCGGTGAGGGCGCCGATGACGGTCGCCACGAGGGCCACCCCGCCGAGCGATGCCGCGATGGTCAGCGCGTTGCGCGCCCCGGGGCTCATGAGGCGGCCTCCGTCCTGGTCTGTCCGACCCGATCGAGAAGGCTTCCGATCGCGCCCGGGTCGACGCGGCGATGGCCGTAGACGACGTCGTCGTAGACGCGCGTCAGCTCCCCGAGGGTCCTGGAGACCGGCTGGGAGGAGGGGCACTCCGCAAGGTAGTCCGCGTTGGTCTTCCACGCGGCGAACTCCAGCGCCCCTCGCTCGTCGAGGAGTCCCAGCAGCACGCGGTGGCCGATCCAGACCGCCCGTCGCTCGTCGCCGCGGGCGAGGGCGTCCTTCGCCTTGACGAGCGCGGAGCCCCAGTCGCGCGCGGCGCCCTCGAGGATCTCCCAGGACGACCTGGCCGCGCCGCCCCGCTTCGTCTGGATGTTCCCGGTCCGGAAGACGACGCGGTAGAACGTCCAGCCGATGTGGAGGAGGAGGGCGATCAGGATCAGGACGAGCACGAGGATGAGGAGCCACGCGCCGACCGGGTGGCTGAGGGCCCACGCGCCGACCGAGGCGAGCGCGCGGCGGATCGCGTCCAGGACCAGGTCCGCCGAGCCCGCGCCCGGGCGGAACTCCGTCCTGCCGAGGACCTCTTCGGTCGCCCGGCGGACCTGCTCAGGGGTGGGGGCGACAGACGCGAGGGGCAGAGGGTCCATCAGAACGTCGGGCCCTGCGGCGGCCGGGGCGGCCCCGGAGGAGGTTGCGGGGCCCCCGGCGGGGGCTGGTAGGCCCCCGCGAGCGGGATGGCGGGCCTCGCGGTCATCGCCCGGCTGAGCATCTCCAGGTCGAATCCCTCCTTTCGGACCCTGAGGTCGTAGTAGATGATTACCGCCGCGATCGTGCCCAGCGGCGCCGTCAGCAGCCCGATGAGGTCCTGGATTGCCTCCGTTCCCAGCGGCTGGAGCTGGCCCGGCCTCATGGGACCGAAGAACGTGGCGGAGGCGACCCCCACTCCGATCGTCAGGAGGATGGAGAGAAGCCACAGGACGAGGAGGACGAGGAAGACCCGTCCCCGGTGGCCCTGGGCGAGGCCCTTGCTCCGGTCCATGCTCTCCGTGACGCCCAGCCCCTCGATCACGACGGCAGGAATGACCACGGCGTAGGACAGCATGAACAGGATTCCAGGCACAATCAGGAGGATGAGCCCGACCAACACGACCAGACCCACGAGGATCCCAGACCCGATGATGGTCCCCAGATGGCCGGAGGCCCGGGAGTAGGACTGTCCGATGGAGATCCGTCGGCCGAGGTACTGTTCGCTGACCGCGAACGTGATGGCCCCCGTGGCGAGCGGCATGAAGACGAACGCCCAGACGAAGACGCCCAGGAGGCCGAGAACCATCCCTCCGGCGCCTCCCTCACGCATGAGGACCCTCTGCCAGATCATGGTCAGCGCCACGTAGGGCACGTACACGATGGCGAGGGTTCCGATCATCTGGGCGAAGTTGCCCAGGTACATCTTGAACACGCGGTCCAGCAGTCCGCCGACATCCGCGGGTTCCATGCGAGACATGGAGGCAGGGTACATCGTGAAGGTCCTCCCCTTGGGTCCGTGCGTTCGCGGGATGGCGGCTTCCCATGCGCCGACCACCCGATCCGTCGGGCAGGAAGTTAACGCATCGCCCCCCAGGTCGGCAAGGACCGGGATGTGCGCGGCGTCCGGGCGGACGCTCGCGATCACGGACGGGACCCGCGCGAAGGCGGCGGGTATGCTGGCCCTCCGCCGCGAGACGGGATCGCTGTGGCGCTTGGTGGGGCGATCCGATAGCATGCGTTTGCCGAACGGAATCGCGGGACCGTTCGCTTGGCGCGTGCACGAGGGCACCATGGCAGGCGACTCGAAGGAAAACGGCGACGTGTTCTACGTGGAGGCCCCACTCCCCGCGAACGTGGAGCTCACGGCCGAGGAGCGCGAGCGGATCCTCGACAACTACCGCTGGTTCTCCAAATTCCCTCCGTTTCGGAAGCTCTTCATCGCCTGGCGCCAACGCGCAATCGCCCTCTATTTTCAGGAACTCGCGCGTGGACGCCGGAGCTGAGGGGTTCTACAGGGAACTGGACCTGCTCAAGGCACTGGCCGCGGCCGGTGTCCGATACCTCCTGATTGGGCGCCGTGCCTGCGTCCTCCATGGCCTGCCCGTCGACACCTTCGACTACGACCTGTGGGTAGACCCCGAGTCGTCGAATCTGCAGTCGTTCCTTCGCGTTGCCGAGCCGTTCGACCTGTTCCCCTCTGTGGCCCCCGAACGGCTTCGCGAAGTCCCTTTCTTCCATCTCGAGAACGATACGAAGGTCGATGTCTGGAAGGTGCGGGAGTTCCTCCTCGCCACTGGCGAGCGACTGGTCTTTGCGGACGCGCACGCACGGCGAGTGGATGTGAGAGACGACGCGCGTCAGCTCCTGATCCCCATCCCCGATCTGTCGGACCTGATCCTCCTCAAGAGGCTTGGCGGGCGTCCCAAGGACCTCGAGGACGTCAAGGCGCTGCAGGCCCTTCTCGATCAGCGTCGCCTTGGGAAGGCCTGATCGCACAGCCTACGCAGGTCGTCGGACCCGCGAGCAGGCAGACGCGACAAGCAGGCCTACGCCCCGGACGGGGAGCAGAGCAGCTCGTTGAGCTCCGCGAGGAGCTTGTGCAGCTCGATGCCCGCGTCCGCCCCCGCCTGGGCGATCGAGAGCGCCGTCGACGTGGAGAGGTCGATCCCGTGTGACGCGAAGACAATCGCGAGCGTGGGGTACTCGCGGAGCAGGTCGCCGATGACCGCGCCTTCCTCGATCAGGACGAGCGGGACGACAGGTCCCGTCATCGCCTGCTCGCCGAAGTGGTGCGGCGGACAGTTCGGCAGGACGTGCTGGAACTTGTCCCCCCACGCCCCGCAGATAGGACACCTCTCCGGGATCGACGACCCCGAACGCCGGTAGCTGCAGGTCCCACAGTACACGAAGGACTGGTGCATGGCGGCCTCCTCCTGCAAGTACGGAGTGGAAAGGCGTTTCCGACTCCTCGGAAGGGGGCCTCGTGCGAGGAGTCAGGCCCCCGGCAGGGCTCGCTCCAACCTGCTTGGCCAGCGGCGGTTGCAGCCCCGCATTCGCCGCATGGCCCCGGGCCCCCTTCCGACGGGGGTAGAGGGGCAATCGGCCTGCCGGCGCGAGATCAGCCCCCTTCCCCCTCCCGCCCCCGAGCGAGGGGCCGTCGCATCGGGAGCGGGAGGGGGAGCGGGACCCACAGACTACGGCCTGACGGGACACTCGCAGGTCACTAGCGCGGGCCGAGGAGGGCCTCGTAGTCGGGGTGGGCGCGGACCGGCTCGAAATCCGGGTCCTCCCGCGTGAACTCGGGGTGGCCCCAGCCGGCAACGAGGGCCCGACGGAGCGCCGCCATGCACCCCTCCGCGTCCTTCTTGATCGCCCGCAGCGTCGCCAGCGCATACAGCACGTCCGCGTCGCCGGGCGCGAGCTGCTCCGCCTGCTCGATGTCCTCGAGCGCCTCGTCCATCCGGTCGTACCGATAGTACGCCGAGGCCCGCTGCTTCAGGTCCTGCGCGCGGTACAGCCGCTTCCGCTGCATCAGGGCCTGCTCCTCGATCATCCTCGCGACCCATCGCAGCCCGCTCGCCCGAAGCAGCGGGCTCTTCACCTGCATCTCCTTCATCACCGCCGCATGCGCCCCCGCCAGCTCGGGGTCGTCCTCCAGGATCCTCGACATCTCGAACAGCACCCACCTGACCTCGGGGCTGATCCGCGAGGGGTCGCCGAGCTTCTTCATCTGCTCCGCGAACCACGGCAGCTTCGACATCCCGCGCTGCGTGTCCCTGAGTGACTTCTTCCGATCGGGCTTCAGCGTGAACACGCGGTCGGCGTCCTGGAGCGACGACATCACGAGCTTGATCACCGCCGCGTTCTTCGCCATGTCCGCGTCGACCTTCCGGAAGCCGTCCCAGCGTGTCTGGTCCGCGAACATCGCCGCCGCGACGTCCGCCTTCATCCCCTCGTGGTCCCCCTCCATCTCCAGGAGGATCGCCCTCAGGAAGAAGATGTCGCCGTCGTCCGGGTCCAGCATCACCCCCCGCTCCAGGTCCCTCCTCGCCGCGCGGCGGTCGCGGTTGTGGAGCTCGATCGTCGCGCGCAGGAACAGGTACTTCGAGCTCGGCCTGATGTCGATCGCCCTCGAGATGAACGTCTTCGCCCCGTCGTAGTCCCCCAGGCCGATCCGCACCCTCCCCGCCAGGTACAGCACGCTCGGGTTCTCCGGGGCGAGCGCGAGCGACGCCTCGAGGTCCGCCTTCGCCCCCGGGAAGTCCATCAGCATGAAACGCGCCCCGCCGCGGATCGCGAGACCCCACGAGGAGAGCGGGTCCAGCTCCAGCGCGCGGTCCAGGTCGGCGATCGCGGCGTCGTAGTCGATCAGCTCGTCCCGCACGCGGTTCATCTCCGCGCGCCCCGGCGTGAAGTCGTACGACCGCATGGCGCCGCGGAGGAAGTAGACGTCGGGGTGGTTCGCCTCTTCCGCGGGGATCTCCGAGAGGCGCGCGAGGGCCTCGTCGTTCTCCTGCCCCAGGGCGAGCACGTACGCCTCCCCCAGGGCCGCATACGCGGACCCCGGCGCCGCCTGCCCCGCCCGCGCGAAGGCCTCCTTCGCCTGCCGGACGGCCTCCCTGTCGTCGGTCCCCTTCCACAGGAGGGCGTTCCCGAGGTGGTACCACGCCTCCGCGAGCGCGGGGTCGAGGCGGGTCGCCTCGCGGTAGTCGGCCAGGGCCTCCTCGGGCTGGCCGATCCGCTCGCGATCGAGCCCGCGCCTGAGGTACGCGAGCGCGAAGCCCGGGTCGGCCTCGATCGCCGCCGTGATGCGCGGGATGCGGGCCTCGATGAGCGCACGGCCTGCCAGGTCCCCCGGCGGGTCGGCGCGCGCGAGGAGGTCCCTGGCCTGCCTCCGCCGCTCCTGCTCCTCGGCCAGCGCCGACGCGCGGCGGGACGCCGTCCACGCGAAGTACGCCGCGACGAGCGCCAGGGCGATCAACGGGAGGACGACCACCGCCCTGCGGCGGCGGCCGAGCCACGAGAAGGCCCGCCCGAGCGAGGATCGCGGCCGCGCGCGGATCGCCTCGCCGCGCGCGAACCTCCCGAGGTCGTCCGCCATCTCCCCGGCGGAGGCGTACCTCGCCGCGGGCTCCTTCTCCATCGCCTTGAGGCAGATCACCTCGAGGTCGTGCGGCGTCGCGGGGGTGCGTTTCGACGGCGGGACGGGGTCCTCCTGCATGATTGCCTTGAGGAGCGCCACGAGCGACGTCGAGTCGAACGGCGGTGCGCCGACGAGGGCGCAGTAGAGGACCGCTCCGAGCGAGTAGACGTCCGCGCGAGGCGAGACGGCGTCGCCGTCGCCGCCGGCCTGCTCGGGAGACATGTACGTCGGCGTGCCGAGGAGCGACCCGCTGCGCGTGAGCTCGGCCGCTGAGCTGGGCAGCTCGACGTCCTTCGCGAGGCCGAAGTCGCCGAGGCGGGCGCGGCCGGAGGGCTCCACGAGGATATTCCCGGGCTTCACGTCTCGGTGGACGATCCCCTCGGCGTGGGCGAGGTGGAGGCCTCGCGCGGCCCCCTCGAGCGTGCGGGCGATCTCGACGTACGAGGGGCGAGAGGCGCCGATCCACTTGTCGAGCGGGGCCCCCTGGACGAGCTCCATGGTGAAGAAGTAGCGTCCGTCCTGCTGGCCGACGTCGTAGACGCGGATGACGTTCGGATGGACGAGGCGGGCCGCGGCGCGGGCCTCGCGGAGGAAGCGGGCGACGCCGACCGACTGCGGCGTGCCTGCGGGCGAGGGGGACGGCGTGCGGTCCGTGGAGGACTCGCCGACGAGCGTCTTCAGCGCGACGGCGCGGTCGAGCTCGGTGTCCCACGCGCGGTAGACGACGCCCATGCCGCCGCGGCCGATCTGCTCCTGGAGGAGATAGCGGCCGAATGGGGTGCCTTCCATGGCCGCAGTGTCAGACAGCCGTGCGCGGCTGACAAGGAAGATCCGGATCGGGCCGCCGCATCCCGCGGTTTCGCCGTGCGGGTTGCGCCGTGGACGCGTATGATCCGCCCACCGGGATCGTCTCGCGTCTCCTCTCGTTCGGGGACTTGGGTCGACGCCCGCGGGACGCCACGACGACTCGGAGCGAGGGCGGCGGTGGTCGAGTTTCAGTCGTTCCAGTCCACCATGTGGACGATGATCCAGCAGGTCCAGGCCGGGGACCGAGCCGCGCTGGAGGCGTTTGCGCGGACCTACCGCCCCGCCGTCGTCACCTTCCTCGTGCGTCGCGGGCTCCCCGTCGACCGGGCGGAGGACGTCGCGCAGCAGGTCTTCCTCGTCCTCCTCCGGAACGGCGTCCTGACGCGGGTCGGGCGCGAGGGGGGGAAGTTCCGCAGCTTCCTGATCGGCGTCACGCGCAACGTCCTCGGGAACCTCCTCAAGCAGGAGCGCGCGGCGAAGCGGGGGGGCGAATGGGATGCCGTGCCGCTTGACCCCGACGTCCTGGAGGGACCCGGCGACGGGGTCCAGGACGACGCGTTCGACCACCTGTGGGTCCTGAACCTCCTCAAGGTCGCCCTGGAACGGCTCCGCCAGGAGAGCGAGAGGCGCGGGACGCCGTACGCGGAGGCGATGCGCCTTGTGGCGGAGGACGGGTGCGACTACCGGTCGGCCGGGGCCCGGCTGCGGAAGTCCGAGGGGGACGTGAAGAACTACATCCACCGGGGGCGCGAGCTGCTCGCCGGTTACGTCCGCGAGGCGATCGCGGGGTACGCGCTCGACGCGGCGGATTACGAGAGGGAGGTCGCGTACGTGGACCGCGTCCTCCAGCGGGTGCGCCATGCTCCGGGACGATGAGATCGAATCGCTGCAGCGGCACCTCGATCAGGGGATGCTGCCGTCGCTCGCGGCCGACGCGTCGAAGGACACGCTGCCGATGCCGGACGCGGCGCCGGCAAGGCCGGCTTGCTGGTCCGGCGGGCGGTTCGGGAGGTACGAGCTGGGCGCCTGCGTCGGACGGGGCGCCGCGGGAGGCGTGTACGAGGCCCAGGACCCGCGCCTGGGGCGCGTCGTGGCGCTCAAGGTGCTGGAGCGCGCGCCCACGGAGGCCGCGCTCGGGAGGTTCGTCCAGGAGGCGCGGATCATGGCCCGCCTCCGCCACGAGCACATCGTCGCGGTCCACGAATTGATCGAGGTCGGCGGGCGCCACGCGATCGCGATGGACCTGATGGAGGGGGGCTCGCTGCGGGACGAGCTGGCGCAGCGCTCGCGCCCGCGCGCGGACCTGCTGCGCATCGTTCAGAAGGCGGCGGAGGGCCTGCACTACGTTCACGGCCACGGCGTCGTGCACCGCGACGTGAAGCCCGCGAACATCCTCCTGGACGCGGACGGGGCGCCTCGCGTGACGGACTTCGGGCTCGCGCGGTTTGCGGAGGGGGAGACGGACATGACCGCGGCCGGCGCGTGCATGGGCACCCCCGCGTACATGGCCCCGGAACAGGCGAGCGGGGCCTTCCACGAGGCGGACGCCCGGGCCGACGTGTACTCGCTGGGCGTCGTGCTGTACGAGGTGTTGACGGGGCGTGTGCCGTTCGTAGGCGCCACGGCGGGCGAGATCCTCCTCCGCGTCCTCTCGGAAGAGCCGGATCCCCCGCGCAAGGCGGGCAAGGCCATCCCGCGCGACCTCGAGGCGGTGTGCCTGAAGGCGATGGAGAAGGAGCCCTCGCGCCGGTACGCGACGGCCGGGGACCTCGCGGCGGACCTGGGCAGGCACCTCGCGGGCGAGCCGGTCACGGCAAGGCCTCCCTCTCCCTGGCGGCGCCTCCGGGGCGCGGCGAGGCGGCACCCGCGGCTGACCGTGGCTCTCGCGGGGCTCTTCCTCCTGGCGGCGGCAGTCATCGCGGTGACGACCAGCCGGGCCGCAGAGCGCAGGCGTCAGGAGGAGCGACTGGCGCGCCTCGAGCGGGTCGAGGAACTGGGCCGGCAGGTGTCGAGCTGGGACGCGACACTCTACAAGCGCCCGCGGGACCTCGAATTCCCGCGGCTGCTCGCGGACATGGAGCAGATCACGGCGGAGCTGGCACGCCTCCTCGTCGGCGATCCCTCCTGCGCGAACGCGCGCTACCATCTCGCCCGGGCCCGCCAGCGCCTGGGGAGGAGCGACGAGGCCCTTCAGGACCTCGACGAGGCGATCCGCCTGCGCCCCGGGGAGGGTTCGTACCGGCTGGAGCGGGGTCTTCTGCGGCTGCGGCTCGGCACGCTCGCCCGGTTCTGGTCCGTGATGACGCTGCGGTTCCTCCGAGGCGGGGCCCCGGAGGACCTGTCGGCCGTGGACGACCCGCAGATCGCGCGGGCGATCGAGGACCTCGAGGAGGCGCAACGGTCAGGGCTGTCCCCGCTGTACTCCGACTACGCGCGGCTCGCCGCGACGCTCGGGCGGGGCGACCTCGGCGAGGCTCGACCGGCGATCGATGGATTCCGCATGCGGTGGCGTGGCGAGCTCGGGACGACGCCGCTCGACGCGGACGTGATGTTCCTGCTCGGGGCGGTGCGCCTGGCCCGGCTCGGGGACGCCCGCGTGGCCCTCCGGGACCTCTCCGAGGCGATCGACATCCGGCGATGCTACCGGGATGCGTACGTCTTCCGCTCGCTGTGCGCCGCCCGGATCCTGCAGGACGCGCAGCAGCTTCCGCCGGGGTCGGCCCTCCCGTCCGTAGGGGACGTCCTCGCGCTCGCAGACAGCGCCGAGCAGGACGCGCGGCTGGCGCTGGAGATGGGGCCGGAGGGCTTCGACGGGCACCTCGCCCTCGGCAGCAGCCGTTTCGAGGCGGCGCTCGTCCACCTTCTCCTCGGGGCAGGCGAACCCGCCGGACGCGGGGAGGATGTGCGACAGGCGATCGACGCGCTGGGCGACTTTGCAAAGGCCGTCGACCTGGCGCCCGCGAACGGCGCCTGCAGGTTCCTGCGGGCGCAGGCGTGCCTGCGCCTGGGGGGAGCCCTGAAGGCGCTTCCCGAGGGAGAGCGGCAGGGAAAGGACCCCGCCGATCTGGCCCGGGTCGCCCTCGCCGATGCGGAGGCCATGGCCTCCGCATCCGTCGGCGACGAGTGGGGCATCCACGGGCTCAGGAGCTTCGCACTCGAGGCCATGGGGGACCTGCAGGGCGCCTTGGATGCCGCGGAACGCGCTGCCGCGTGCGCGGGCGGCGACGCGCGCGTGCGGCAGGGAATGGAACGACGGAGGTTCCTCCTGGAGAAGAAGCTGCGCGGCGGGTGAGTGACGCGGATCTTCGCTGATCCACACGAATCCCAGAAGGACCCTTCTTGCGCAGCGCCGACCCCGTCATGACGTAGGCACAGGGAGCATGGCCATGAACCGGTGGAGCATGCGAGTCGTCGTCGGCAGTGTCGTCCTCCTCGCGGCGGCGGCGGCCTTGTTCCTGTGGAGGCGCGACGCGTCGCAGGGGCGCGGTCGCGCCGGGCAGCGTGACGGGGCGCCCGCGTTCGAGATGGACGACCCCCGCCAGGCCCCGGCCGTCAGGGCCCCGCGCGGACCACAGGGGCCGGACGACGCCGGCACCGCCACGGAACCCTCGCCTCGGATGGACACCGGTCGTGTGAACGGGACCGTGCGCTGCCAGGACGGCATCCCCCGCGACGTGTGTGTCATCGCCCACGCGAGCGACGACGCCGGCCCCGTGCAGGAGGCCGTGACCTCGCACCCCGGGATCGATCGGACGTTCTCGCTCACCCTCCGTGCTCAGGTCTGGTGGCACCTGCAGGCAGAGGCCCCGGGCTGGGCCGCCGAACCCCGGGTCGTCAGGCTCGAACCGGAAGAGACCGTCGAGGTGGAGCTGGAACTCGTGCCCTGCGGGGCGATCTGGGGAATCGTACTGTCCCCCGAGGGCGCGCCGGTGCCGGGCGTCACGGTCGCCGGCTGGGAGACGGGCTCTCCCTATCGCAGCCTTCCTTCGGACGACCACGGGCAATACCGGATCACGGGGCCGCCGGGCGAATACGACCTCGAGGCCGAGTCGGGCGACTGGGCCCCGCCCTATGCGATCGTGCGGGTCGAGGCGGGGCGTGAGGTCCGCCAGGACCTGCGTTTCGGCCGCGGGCTCGCGATCCGCGGACGGATCGCGGACAAGCGCGGGAATCCCATCCCGGGCGCGCAGATCGAGGCGAGGTTCCAGGTCCCCACCGCGGAGGTCCCCGGATACCTCGCGAACCGAACGGGCAAATCCGGGTCCGACGGAAACTACTCGATCCCCAAACTGCACGATGGCCGCCATCTCCTCACGTGTCGGGTGGGAGGGATCGCGCAGGAGAAGGTCGACGTGCTTGCCGGTGCGGACGGTGTGGACTTCGTCATCGCGCTGCCAGGGAGGATCGAGGGGAAGGTGGTGCGAAAGGCCGACGGGAAGCCCGTCAAGGGGGCCGACGTCACCTGCACACCCTTCGGCTCGCCCGGGAAAGGCGTGCCCCGCCCTCCCTCGGGCGAGGATGGGGCCTTCCTGTTCCCGTCGCTGGCCTCCGGTGTCTACGTCCTGACGGCCAGGGCGGACGGCTTTTCAACGACGACGCTCCAGGTGTCCCTGGCGGAGGAGCAAGTCGTCTCCGGCCTCCAGATCCCGCTCGTAGAAGGGGGAATCCTGCGTGGGCGCGTCGTCTCGGCGCAGGCGGGCGCGCCGATCCAGGGTGCTCGCGTCGACATCCAGGACGCGGGCGATGCCACCACCGATGCGGACGGCCGCTTCGAGCTTGCGGTCGCGCCCGGGACCTGGATGGTCGTGGTCTCGCACGAGGGACACGCCAATCTCCGCAGGTCGGTGGAGATCCGGGCCGGCGGCACGACGGAGGAGGAGTTCCCCCTCACGGCGGGAGGCGCGATCTTCGGTCGCGTGCTCGACGCGGCGGGGCGGCCCGTGGTCCATGCCACTGTCCTTGCCCTGGACGCGGACTCGAGCTGTCTCTCCGCGGCCCAGACCGACAACGAGGGACGGTACGAGATCCGCGACCTCCCACCGGGGAACTGCAGGGTCGAATGGGAGCCAGGCGGTGATGGCCTCCAGTGGACGCTCCGCTCCCCCCTGGTGGAGGTCGCGGATGGCGCGTCCGTCGAGGTGAACTTCAGGCTGGGTGTGGGCGCGCGGCTGCGGGGAGTCGCACGGCGGGGCGGGGGCCCGGTCGGCGGCGTCGACGTCTCCGTGGTTGGGGAGGCCGCTCTTTGCCAGACGCGCACGGGCGATCGCGGCGAGTTCGACATCGTGGGATTGCCTCCCGGCCGCTACGAAGTCCGCATCGAGCACACGACCGTCATGGTGAACGTACCGGCGGAAGGCGTGGCCCGGGAGTTCGATCTGCCCGCCGGAAGGATGACGGGGCGGGTCGTGGACGCGGAGACGGGTGCGCCGCCGGAAACCGCACTCGTGATCGCATACCGGGTTGGCGTCCCACCCGGGGAGCAGCCGGTGGAGTCCCCGTGGTATTGCAGCACCGGACCGTCGGGTGAGTTCCGTCTCGACGGGGTCGATGACGGGGAGTACTACGTTCGGGTCAGCGCACGGGACCACGGGACGCGCATCCTGGGCCCCTTTGCCGTGCGGGAAGGGAGGACGGTCGAGTGCGGCGACGTGCAGCTTGGGTGCGGCGCGACGATCGTGGGGATCGTGGCCGACGCCAGGGGCAACCCCGTGCCGGGCGCCGCGTTCTCCCTCCGCGCCGCCGAGAGCGATGTCCCGTTGGGGTATCCGAACTTCTCCTCAGGCATGGCGAGCGACGCCGAGGGGCGATTCCGCATCGGCCACCTCTCCCCGGGGCGGTACCGGGGGGAGGTCGTTGCCGGAGCCCGCCGCGTCTCGTTCGAGGCGGGGGTCGCGGAGGGGGGGACGATCGAGGTGCGCGTGACGCTCGGCGATTGACGACCAGGGTCTTTCGGAGGATTGACATGAGAAGAGCCTTGCCCTATGTCGTCCTGGGGACGGCCTTGACCGTCGGCCTCCTCGCCGTGCTCTTCCTGTGGAGACCCGGGAATGAGCGCGGGCCCGACCGTTCGACCCACTCGGGTCCGACGACCTCCGCATCCACGACGCACGCGACGGGCCAGCCCGATGGCACGCATGCCTCCTCCCCCGGTCCGCCCGCGGCCGAGGACCCGCTCCGGAACCCCGCCGCCCCGGACTCCGGGAAGACGCGCGCCGTCTCCGGAATCGTTCGCTCACAGAGCGGAGAGCCTGTCGCCGCCACGGTGACCGCTTCCCCTCTCCATGCGGAGGTGCAGGACGTCGTGCTGGCGTGTTCTGCCCAGGATGGCCGGTTCTCGATGGACCTCGGCGTCGGCACGTGGTCCCTCTGCGCCTCGGCCCCCGGCTGGATGACCGCGTCCGTCACGGTCGACATCGTCGAAGGACGGACCGCCCAGGTCGAGATCGTCCTCCAGAGCGGCGGGACGCTTCAGGGCCTCGTAACCGACCCCAATGGCGCGCCCGTTCAGGCGGCGACGGTCTCCGTGACGGGGCCGGAGGTCGGATACCACGTCGAAACCGCCACCGATGCGCAAGGCTTCTACCGCCTGCCGGTCGTGCCCGCGACGTACCTCCTGCGGGCCGAGCACAGCGGCTTCGCCCCGGGCTTCGGCCGCGTGACCATCGCGCTGGGGGGCGATGCGCGCAGCGATCTGCAGCTCGGCCGGGCGTGCCGCATCTCCGGGCGGGTCGCCGACAAGGCAGGTGCGCCCATCCGCGGCGCCAACGTGGATGCGACGTATCTTGACCGCACGGGAGTGACCTCCGGCGACCCCTACTCCCAGACCGTGACCGCGAACGAGGACGGCACGTACGTGCTCTCAGACCTCTGCAAGGGGATGTACATCCTCAGCGCCAGGGCGGAAGGATACTCCGAAGAGCTGAAGACCCAGGTCAAGGCCGACTCCACGGATGTCGACTTCGTCCTCTCGAGAGGCGGACGGATCGAGGGGAGGGTCGTCCGGAAGGACGACGGAAGGCCGGTGGAGAATCCCAGCGTGGCCTGGCGTCCCCTCTCGCAGGGGATGTCCTGGCAGCATTCCGCTGCGGTGATCGGGGCGGGCGGCACGTTCTCCATCGACGGGATCCCGCCGGGGAAGCTCGTCGTGCAGGCCCGCGCGGACGGGTTCGCGACGGGGCAGAGCCCCGAGATCGAAGTGCAGGCGGGTCAGGTCGTGAAGGACGTCGTCGTCGAGCTGGCGCCCGGGACCGCGCTCCGCGGAGTCGTGCTCTCCGCGGCCACCCGCGCGCCGATCGCCGGGGCCGAGATCGCCGACCTCGACGACCAGGGGTCCATGGCCGATCCGGAAGGCTCCTGCCGGACCGACGAACGGGGCCGGTTCGAGATACCAGACATGACCCCCGGGACGCACCCCGTGCGCGTCTCCCACGAGGACTACGCCTCGGTGACGCGGAGCGTGGAGATCGTCGAGGGGAAGACGATCGAAGAGGAGTTCCTCCTTGCGGACGGGGGGCGCGTCTTCGGGAAGGTCCTCGGGCCCGGAGGACGCCCGCGCGCCAGGGCGGAGCTCTTCGCCGCCAACACGAACGGTTCGCCGGCCAGGGCCGTCCACGCGGACGAGGAGGGGATGTACGAGATCAAGGGGCTCGGCGCCGGGACCTACATGGTCACGCTCATCGAGGTCGACGCCAACGACCCCACCGCCTCGAAGATGAACTCGAGAACCGTGAAGGTCGAAGAGGGGAAGTCGGTCGAGGTGAACTTCGCTGCCACCGACGGCGTGCGCGTATGGGGGACGGTGCGCCAGGGCGGGCGGGCGATGGCGGACGCGAATCTCCAGTTCCTCGCCACCTCGGCCGGAGGAACGTCCGTGATGGCACGGACGGACGCCTCGGGCAACTACGAGGCGCCAGGTCTTCGGCCCGGGGAATATTCGGTCACGGTGAACAGGGTGATGTCGAAGTGCATCGTCCCCGAAGGGGTCCGGGACGTGAGGCAGGACTTCGACCTGTCCACGGGGGGCGTCTCGGGACACGTGTACGACATGCAGTCGCGGGCCCCCCTCGAGGGGGTGAGCGTGATGGTGTTCCGCGCGGGCGCGGCGACGGGCGGCGTCGCGGAGCTCGTCGAGCGCCTCGTGACGAGCACCCGGACGGACGCGGCCGGCGCGTACGCGGCGAGCGGGCTCGCGGGCGGCGACTACCTGCTCCAGGTAGGGAAGAAGGGGTACGCGGCGGAGATGCGCGGGCCCTTCACCGTGGCGGAGGACGGGAACGCGGGCGGGAAGGACTTCTTCCTCACGGAGGGCACGCAGGTCGAAGGGACCGTGCTGGATACGCGAGGTCGGCCGGTCGCGGGGGCATCGTTCACGCTCCGCGAGCGCGGGACGGGCACGCTCGCGCTGCAGGAGGCGCTGCTGAAGGCGCGGAGCGACGCGCAGGGTCGGTTCCGCCTGCCCGCGGTCCGCGCGGGCGAGTACGTCCTGGCCGCGCACGCGGAGGGCAAGGCCTCGGCGCAGCAGGTCCTCCGCGTCACTCCGGGCCAGGCCAGCCAGGTCGAGATAACGCTCCCCGCGGCGGGGATCCTGAGGCTGCGCGTGAGGGATGCCTCGGGCGCGCCGGTCGCCGAGGCGAGATTGGCCCTCTATGACGCACAGGGGGACCTGGTGGAGAGCGCCGTCGCCTCCGAGGACTTCCTCACTGCCAGCCGTTGGCGGACAGGGGCGGACGGACGGTTCGAGCGGGGCGGGCTCCCGACGGGGCACTACCGGGGCGAGGTGGCCGCGGGGAGCCTCCACGGGGCTTTCGAGGTCGACGTCGCCGAGGGACAGGCGAGCGACATGGACGTGACCGTGCAGGAGCGGCGGTAGTCCCTCTTGGAGAAGAATCTGCGCGGCGAGTGAAACTTCGTCGCATGGACGGAAAGTATGTTGGCAGACCCCTCATTCAGGAGGAATGCCATGCGTAGAACAAGCCACGTCGCCTGCGCCTTCCTGGTGACCGCGCTGGCCGCCTTCGCCGACCGGCCCCGCGAGCCCGTCTTCTCCTCGGTTCGGGAGTCCGTCCGGTCGGAAGCGACCTCCGAGGCGAACCTGCCCAGGAGGCTGCGGACGCTGAAGAACCTCGCGATGCTGGTGGCGCCGACGGCCGGGGCCGAGGCGATGGAGAAGGCCCTGTCGCGCGAGGCCTTCGAGCGGATCGTGCAGCTCATTCGTGACGGCGACACGAAAGAGGCCGCCTCCTCGATCGATCCACCGCTGCTCGCCCTGTGCGACCTCGGCGAGCGGTCTCCTCTGAAGTCCGCGAGAAAGGTCTCCTTCCCCGGCACGGAGGGCGCGCAGGTCGCGGCCCTCCTGTTCGAGCCCGAACGGCCTTCGACGTTCGGCCTCGTATTCGGTCACGGCGGGTACGGCTCCAAGGAGGGCTGGGCGGACGTCGCGCTGGCGCTCTCCCGGGCCGGGGTGTGGGTGCTGGACATGGACTTCGAGGGCGCAGGCGAGAGCGGCGGCGTGTCGGCATGGAGCACCCGCATCCGCGATTTCTCGTGCGGGATCGACTTCCTCCAGTCGGAGCTCGGGCTGACGAAGTTCGGCGTCGCGGGGCACAGCGGCGGCGGGGCGTGGCCGGCGGCCTGCGCGGCGATCGACGACGCCCGGGTCTCGACGGCGGTGCTGTGGGACTGTCCGTTCGACTTCTACGACATCCACCTGGTGAAAGACAGCGTGGACCCGGGCGGAAACCCCGCGGCCGTCCTCGAGGACGTGTTCGAAAAGACGCGGGACGTGCCGGCCGCCCTGCGTCCGCCGGAGGTGGACGAGACGCGGGGGCTCCCGGGCCGCTTCGATGCGATGTACGAGGAGGTCGAGGCCACGCTGTCGAAGTACCGCCATCCCGCGAGGCTCCTCGCCGAGCAGCAAGGGAAGCGCCCGCTCGCCGTGCTGCACATCGTCGCGGAGGAGTTGATCCGCCAGCTCGGTCCGTCCCCGCGCGGGGGGCAGTACGAGCTGCGCGGGGAGTCCCAGTCGGAGGTCCGCAGCGGGTACTTCGGACGCACCCTCCGCTTCCAGGAGTCGGAGCTGTTCGTCCGTCCCGAGGGGCTGTGGGAGCGGTGGGACCGGGAACTGGGGGAGCCGAAGCGGACGGCGCTCATCCGCGGGACGAACCACGCGTTCGCCCCTCCCGGGCGGATGGAGGCGGTCCGCGAGAGCGTGGAGTGGCTGCGCCGCCACCTGCTGGCCGCGGGGCCCCAGGACACGCCGAAGGAGGCCGAGGCCGGGCTCTGCGAGGTGAGTCTGCCGGTCGCGTCCGGGGCGGTGCTCGTGGTCGACTCGGTCCCCTCCGCGAAGAAGGGGGCCGACGTGGTTGACTTCTCTAAGGCCTTCCCGACGAGGACGCTCCAGGCGAAGGACGGGGCGGTCGCCTTCGAGGTCGGACGCGAACCCGTGTACGTGATCGACGGGGACATCTCGCTCCCGTCGCCCGTGCCGGCGGAGTCGTCGCCGTTCGGCTTCCATCCGGCCAGCGTCCCGGACCCGAAGGACCCGTACGGGCGCGCGAAGGAGATCGGGGTCCGCTGGCACCGCGCGGGGATGTACGCCCACTGGATCCTGGTCCAGCCGACGCAGGAGGACATCGACGGGGGCGTCTTCCACTGGGAGCAGAACGACAGGGAGTGGGGACTCGTGCCCGAGTCGATGGCGATCTTCGGCAACATCGGCCTGCCGGAGCGGAGGGGGGCGAAGGAGTCGGGGAAGCCGGCCCTCTCAGGCTGGCGGCTGAACCAGCCCGAGGAGGCCTATCTCCGCTTCGTGAAGGCCGTCGTCGAGAGGTACGACGGGGACGGCGTGGACGACATGCCCGGGCTGAAGACGCCGATCCGTCACTGGCAGTTCGAGAACGAGCCGGACATCGCCTCCGAGGACTCGGAGGGATACGCGCACCTGCACGAGGTCACGTTCGACGCGATCCGGGAGGCGTGTCCCGAGGCGAAGGTGGCGCTGGGGGGCCAGACGGGGGGTGGGGTCCCCGTGTTCGAGCGTTTCTTCGTGCCCGTGCTGAAGAAGCTCGGCGGGAAGCGCGTGGACATCTACGACATCCACTACTACGGCGACGCGAAGCTGGACTGGCGCGGCGTGAAGGAGGTCTACGACCACGTCCGCGAGCGGCTCGACGAGCTGGGGTATGCGGGGACCGAGGTCTGGATCACTGAGATGGGCACGTACAGCGGCGCGCCCGGGGACGAGGAGCCGAAGAGGCGTCCCGCTCAGACCGAGCGCGAGCGGAACCGGGAGCGGAACCTCGCCGAGATCCCCGAGCCCCCGATGCTGAAGCTCCCGCCCCAGGGGGAGCGCGAGCAGGCGCGAGACGTGGTCAAGCGGCACGCGTACACCCTGTCGCTCGGCGTGAAGAAGACGTTCTGGGCGTGGGGACTCGTCGAAGGGTTCGTACACGACGACGGGTACTTCGACCACACGGGACTCGTGTACGACGGCGAGTTCGACGAAGACCCGCCGCCCGGCACGAGGAAGCTGGCGTACTTTGCGTATCGGAAGATGACGGAGACGCTCGACGGGGCGGACTGGTCGCGCGTCGAGGCGCTCGTCTTGGGGGAGGACGTCCACGCGATCCGCGTGCCGCGTGGGGCGGGGACGGTGACGGGCGTCTGGCACGACCCGCCGTACCCGATCTCCGCGATGGTCCCAGCGGAGGCGCTGGAGGAGATCCGCCGGCGCCTCGATGAGCTCGCCGGCGGGGCGACCGACGCGGAGAACCTCCGCGAGCGGTTCGGTGCGCTGCGCGAGGTCATCATGCTTGCCCTCAACGCAGGCGGTCCTTCGGCCGTGGACACGTGGGCGTCGTTCGACCGCGTGACGCGTCTGGAGAAGCGGGTCCGGGAGGGGGCCGACGACGCGTCCGCCGAGGTGGACGCGATCATCCGCGAGGCCGTCGAGTTCTTCCGATAGAGCGGCTGGCAAGGAAGATCCGGTTCGCAGGGAAACGCGCTTCCGATTCCGGCAACGGACGATTCCGATGCTTTGAACACCGGACCGGCGCCGTCCCATTCCCTTCTCCGACGCATCTTCATACCGGCTGAAGAGGTGGAGCGGTCCCGACCGCGCTTCGAGCCGAGGCACGCGGATTGCGTAACTAGATTGGCGAGAAACAGGACCGTTCTAGTCTCCGTCCGGCGCCAGGGACGGGATTCAAGAGGAGGGACCATGGCTCACGAGACGGACGGGGGTGATCTGCGCGTCGACCGGCGCGACTTCATGAAGATCACCGGGACGGCCGCGACGGCGGCAGGACTCTGTAGCCTCTTTCCCGGCGAGTTCGCCTTCGCCGAGGGGGAGGGAGAGGTCCCGAAGGGCGTCGATCGCCAGCTCCAGGCCCAGTGTCCCTACTGCGGCGTGGGGTGCGGCACGCTCATCCAGGTCCAGGGGGACAAGATCGTCGGAATCGTCCCCGACAAGCAGCACCCCACCAACAAGGGCGTGCAGTGCATCAAGGGCCTGAACGCCTACGAGCCCGTCTATCGTGACCGCCTCGAGCACTGCCTCATCCGGAAGGACATGAGCGACCCGCTCAAGGGGCACGTCTCCGAAACGAAGGGGCGCTTCGACGACGACGTCTGGCGCGTGGCCACCTACGAGGAGGCCGAGGAGCTCGTCTCCGAGCGGATCGCCGCGGTCATCAAGGAGTGCGGCGGGAACGCGGTCGGCCTGAATGGCTCCGGCCAGCTCACGATGGAGGCGCAGTGGATCGAGAACCTCCTGATGAAGGGGATCATCCAGTCGAACTCCATCGAGGCGAACGCGCGGATGTGCATGACGTCCGCGGCGACGGGCTACTTCGCGACCTACGGCTCCGACACGCCGCCGACGAGCTACGACGACATCGAGCAGGCCGACTTCATCACGTTCTGGGGTCACAACGCTCGTGAGGCGCACCCGGTCCTCTTCTGGCGCGTCGCGGACCACAAGAAGGCGGCGGACATCCCGACGCTGATCGCCGACCCCCGCCGCACGGGGAGCGTGATCGGCCTGGAGGACGTCAACCCGCGCAACTCGTACCACTTCGCGACGCTGAACGGCGACATCAGCTACCTGAACGCCATCGCGCACGTGATCCTCACGAAGCACCCCGAGGCGATCATGTCCGAGGAGTGGCTCGACAAGAACACCACCGGCTGGAAGGAGTACATCGAGGGCGTGAAGGCCCGGTACTCGCCGGAGCAGGTGATCGAGCGGCTGAAGCTCCTCGACCGTGGCCGCGTGACCGTCGAGCAGATCGAGACCATCGCGAAGCTGTGGGCGGATGCCTCCGTGAAGGGCCGGGAGCGCGGCAAGGGCGGCGTCCTGACCTTCTGGGGGATCGGCTACAACCAGATGCTGCACGGGCAGCACAACACGATCGCCATCATCAACCTCCACCTGCTCACGGGCAACCTGGGCCGCCCGGGGTGCGGGACGCACTCCCAGACGGGCCAGCCGAACGCGATGAGCGAGAGGCTGATGGGAGGCCTCACGGGCCGCCTGCCGTTCAACAAGGGGATCGACGACGACAAGTGGCGGACCTGGGTGAACGAGTGCTGGCGCCTCCCCGAGGGGCGCCTCGATGTGGTCAAGACGCTCAAGAACCCGTTCGTGATCGGCATGATGGAGCGCGCCTTGAAGGGCGACCTCAAGGCGATGTTCTGGATGTACACGACGCACATCCACATGCCCGACGTCGCGACGCTCGTCCGGCCCGCGCTGCACAAGATGTTCGTCGTGGTGCAGGACATCTACCGGCACGCGCCGAACCTCCTCTACGCCGACGTGGTCTTCCCCGCCATCACGTGGGGCGAGTGGTCCGGCGGCGTCTACATCCAGAGCGAGCGGCGGCTCTACGTCTGCGACGGCGTGGGCGTCGGCCGTAACGAGACGGGGGACGTCGTCACGGGGGCGATTCCCGACATGGACCTCGCCATCGACAAGGCGAAGTCGATCGGGAAGAAGTTGGGTCTCGACGTCGACAAGATCCTGCCGTACCAGAAGACGATCAAGAACGCCTACGGGCAGGAGTTCTACAACCCCGAGGACGTCTTCCGCGACATCCTGAAGGCGTCGAAGGGGTCGGACGCCGACCTGAGCGGGATGCTCGAGGTCGAGGAGAAGGACAAGATCGGGCTGTACGAGCAGCTCCGCCGCCTGCGCGGGATCCAGTGGCCCGCGCCGAACTACGACATCGCGAAGCGGGGCGGCACGCCCAGGCGCTATCTCGGGCAGGAGGCCTGGGAGAACAAGCCGTACGGCGCCTTCGCCACGAAGGACGGGAAGGCGCATTTCAAGCTCTGCGAGCAGAACTACGACACGATCAAGGAGACCGCGGCGAAGTTCATGGCATACGGCGAGTCGGTCGGCGTGCTGGTCCACGCGGGGAAGACGCCGCTCGAGGTCCTGGCGGCGGCCGAGAAGCAGACGTTCCTGATCGACAGCCCGGAGCTGCTCGTCCACGCGCGCGACAACGCCCTCGTCCCCGAGCTGCCCGACCTCGACTTCTACGACGACAAGGCGAAGACGCTGATCGACGCGCAGAAGGAGAACAAGTACCCGTTCTGGCTCGGTCTCGGGATCGTGTACGAGCACTTCCACTCGGCGAAGACGATCCGCGGGTCGTCGACGCTCAAGCTCGTGCCCGAGCAGTACGTGGAGGTGAGCGCGGAGGACGCGGAGCGGTACGAGCTGGAGGACGGGGAGCGGGTCCGGCTCGTGACGCGGCGCGGATCGTACGAGGCGCGCGTCTCGATCGGCACCGAGTCGGTCGTGAAGCCCGCCCGGAGCGAGGTGCCCGCGGGGTACCTGTTCAGCCCGTGGAACCTGTCGGTGGCGGACAGCGCGGACCCGGTGAAGAACCGGTGGCTCGTGAACGCAGTCAGCCATCGCGCGTGGGATCCGGTGTCCGGGCAGGCCGACTACAAGAAGCTGGCGGCGAGGATCGAGCGGATCTAGCCGGGTCCGACGACGACTGGAGTCGCGCCCGTGAGGGCGCGGTGGATCATGCCCGTAAGGGCGTGATCCTGCGGTCGCACGCCCTTACGGGCGTGAACCACCGCGCGCTTACGCGCGCGACTCCAAGTCGAGCTGGTTGGTGTATCCCGGGAAACTTAGTGGACGCTACTTAGCCACTGATGCGCGCAATGCGGATCTTGGGGCCAGGGCGGACGCGCATGGAACGGACGCCGCGGAGGAACTCGCCGTCGAGGACGGGGTCGAGCCCGTCGGGGCAGTCGACGTCGAGCGAGGTCGCCGGCCCGTCCCACATGTTCCACTCGCGCAGCTTCATCCCCGTGAGGAGGAGCGGGAGGTTCACCAGGAGCGCCGCGTGGGTCGGCTTCCCGGCGATCACGTGCATCTTTCCGTCCCCTGCGAGCGTGAAGACCTTCACGACGCCGCCTGCGTTGATCTTGAACGCCCCGACGTTGAGCGAGGTGTACTCGGTCCAGGGCAGCTCGCGGCCATCCACGCGCACGCGGGCCTTCTCGGGGCGCGCAAGGACGTCGACGTAGCGGACCCAACGCTCCGGGAGCCATGAGTCCGCCATGGGCACCCAGCCGAGCAGGATCGAGCGCGCCGCGCACGCCAGGATCTTCGCGATCGTCACCGGGCCCTGCGTCGGCGCTGCGTAGTAGAGGTCGAAGAAGTTGCGCGCGACGCCCGCGAGCGCCCCGCCGAAGCAGATCCGGCGGTAGGGGACCTCGCAGCCCCCCTCCACGCGTGTTCCGGTGATTTCCAGGGTGTCGACCTCGCGCGTCGGCACGGGCTCCCCGCGGTGGCACCGCTCCGTGAGCTTCCTGAGGATCCCGTCGGCATGCCCGACGATCCCGACCTTCCGGGCGACGAAGTCGATCGTCCCGCCGTTCGAGGGGAGGAACGTCGCGTCCCCGGCCCCCGCGTCGAACGCCTTGTTCACCATCCAATGAAGTGCGCCGTCGCCGCCGTCGCTCACCCAGTACTTGAGCCCCCGCCGGCGGAAGTCGGCGAGCGCCTCGGAGAGGTGGTCGAGCGTGGGGGTCTCCACGACGACGCCGTACGGACCGACGAGGGACGCGAGCCGCCCGACGCGGTTCGGGCGGCGCTTGTTCTTCTTCGAGTGCGGGTTGATGACGACGCCGAAGCGTTCCATCCGCGATCTCGCACCGTTACGGGTGCGACTCCATCGTCAGGAGGTGGCCACCGGGGTCTCTCCGGCGGGCGGCGGGGCAGGGGGAACGGGCTCCAGGGCGGGGGCGACGCCGTCCTCGGCGTACCGGATTTCGTACCGGTACCCCTCCTCGGTCAGGAAGAGCTGCCGGTTGAACGCGAAGTCCTGTTCCTTGGTGTCCCTCGTCACGAGGGAGTAGAAATACGCGAGGTTGTCGCCCGACTTGGGGCGCAGGACGCGCCCGAGCCGCTGCGCCTCCTCCTGCCGCGACCCGAACGTGCCGCTCACCTGGATCGCGACCGAGGCCTCCGGCAGGTCGACCGCGAAATTTGCGACCTTCGAGACGATCAGGAGGCGGATCAACCCCTGCTTGAATTCACCATACAGCTTCTCGCGCTGCTTGTTCGGCGTCTTTCCGGTGATCAGCGGCGCCTTGAACTGGTACGCGATCAGGTCGAGCTGGTCCAGGTACTGCCCGATGACCAGCACGCTCTCGCCCGCATGGCGGGCGAGAATCCCCGGGATGACCTCGAGCTTCTTCGGGTTCGTCGCGGCGAGGCGGAACTTTGCGCGGTCCTCGCTGATCGCGTATTCGAACTTCTTCTCGTGATCGAGCGCCACGCGGATCTCGGTGCAGATCCCCTTCGCGATCCACCCGCGCCGCTCCAGGTCCTTCCACGGGGCGTCGTACCGCTTCGGGCCGATCAGGCTGAATACGTCGTCCTCACGACCGTCCTCCCGCACGAGCGTGGCCGTGAGCCCCAGCCGCCGCTTCGCCTGGATCTCCGCGACCGCGCGGAAGACCGGCGCGGGCAGGAGGTGCACCTCGTCGTAGAGGATCAGGCCCCACTCATGGCGGTTGAAGACGTCGAAGTGGAGGAACGCCTCCCCCTTCTCCCTGCGGTAGGTGAGGATCTGGTACGTTGCGATCGTGACCGGGCGGATCTCCTTCGACTCGCCGCTGTACTCGCCGATCTGGTCCGGGAGGAGCGTCGTCTTGTCGAGGATCTCGCTGCGCCACTGCCGCGCCGCCGTGATGTTCGTGCACACGATGAGCGTGTGCATCTGGTAGCGGACCATCCCGCCGATCCCGATGACCGTCTTTCCCGCGCCGCACGGCAGGACGAGGATCCCGCTACCGCCGCGCGACGATCCGCTCGCGTAGAAGGCGTCCACGGCCGCGCGCTGGTAGTCGCGGAGCTGGAACGGCCGCCCGCTCGCGGTCTTCTCGCGGAAGGCCAGCGGCAGCGCCGCGCCATCGATGTACCCCGCGAGGTCCTCGACCGGGTAGCCGACCTTGATGAGGGCCTGCTTGACGAGCCCGCGGTGCTCCGGGGCGACCTCGAATCTGCGCGCATCGATCTTGCGCAAGAGATACGGCGTCACGGTCTTCTGGTGGGAGACCTCGGCGACCAGCCCGTCGTCCGCCGCGGACAGGACGAGCCCGGCGATCCCCTCGGCGCGCTCCAGCTTGAGGCGGCCGTACCGCCCCATGACGTCCTGCACCTCGGTGACGATGTTCTTCGGGACGTCGTACCGGGCGTGCTTCTCGAGCGAGGCGACGACCTCCTCGACGGTCATCCCGCTCGACCCGGCGTTCCAGAGCGAAAGGGGGGAGATCCGGTAGGTGTGGACGTGCTCGGGGCTCTTCTCGAGCTCGGCGAACCGCGCCAGGGCGTCGCGGGCCTCTTCGTAGCGCGGGTGGTCGACCTCCAGGAGCACCGTGCGGTCGCTCTGGATGATCACCGGGTTTTCCGGCCGATAGGCCACGCTACGCCCCCTTGGCTTCCGCCGCCTCCGTCTTGGCCCACTCGACGCGCGGGGCGTCCGCCCAGAGCGACTCCAGCTCGTAGAAGGCGCGGACCTCCCCGTTGAAGAGGTGGATGATCACGTCGCCGTAGTCGACGCAGATCCAACTCCCCTCCTCATGCCCCTCGAGGCCGAGGCGCCGCGCGCCGGCGGCCTTCATCTTCTGGGTGATCTCGTCGGCGATCGCCTGGACCTGCTTGCGGTTGGTCCCGGAGGCGATCACGAAGTAGTCCGCGATCGGGATGACGCGGGAGATGTCCAGGACGACGATGTCCAAGGCCTTCTTCTCGTCCGCCGCCCTGGCGCAGACGAGGGCGAGCTCGTGGATCCGGTCGATGCCAGCCTCCCTTCGGTGGAACCCCGCTCAAAAGGGCCCAATAGGATAGTCCATGGGAGGGGGCGGATTCAAGCGGTTTTACCGTGCCCGGAGGCGGTCGAGGTCCAGCCGCATGTGGGATTCGATGAAGAGGGAGTAGACGCGCTTCGCTTCCTCCCGGGCGATCCCCGCACCCGTGCGATCGCCCTTCTTCTCCGCCTCCGCAGCGGCCTTCTCCTTCGCGAGCGCTTGCTTGAGGCTTCGGACGGAGGCGGCGAAATCCCCCCACGCGCCATCCCCGGGGTTGAACGCCTCGCAGAACGCCGCGCGTTCGTCGATCAGCCGCAGGGCCTCCTCCTCGCGCCCCGCGTCCCACGCCTCGAAGGCGTCGTCGAGCGAGCCGAGGACCATCTGCATCGCGAAGATCTGCACGGGCGTGGTCGACAGCTCCTTCCACCGGAGAATGGTCCGTCGCGCGCAGTCCAGGACCTCGGCCGGCCAGGTCGCCTCGGGCGAGCCCGGGGCCGCGAGCGTCCGCTCCACCCACCCCCGACTGACGTCCAGGAGGCAAGGCGCGAGGATCGTCCGCGTCCGCACGAGGTCCGTGTAGAGCGCCGCGCGGTTCCTCCAGAACGGCGGGTCCGGGGCGAACAGGGAGACCTCGTACGACTTGTCGGCCGCGAGCAAGCAAGCCTCTTCGGCCATCCCGAGGCACTTCCGTGCCCCCGCCGCGTCTCCGAGGCGCGCCTGCCTGACTGCGCGCTTGAAGTAAACCAGCCCGAGCGAGTACCTGGCGTCGACCATGGGCCCCTCGTAGGTGAGGAGGTAGTCGATCGGCCGGCCCGCCTCGCGCGCCTGCTCGAGGGAGGTCGTCCGCGTCTTTTCGATCCAGTGCTCCGCGAGCTGGTACGTCTCCTGGCCGCGCACCTCGGGGACGCGCCGTACGAGGTACTCCTCCTGCGGGATGCGGTTCCAGTAGACGAACCCGAGCTGGAACGTGAGGAGCGTCGACCTCGGGTTGCGTCTGAGCCCCTCCTCGTAGAGGCGGATCCCCTCCTCGACCCACTTCCAGCGCAGCTCGCGGTCCTCCTGCTGCCAGGAGATGTTGTAGGCGTAGTTGTAGGCGTTGTACTCCCAGGCGTCCGCGAGGTGGGGCTGGAGGCGGCAGATCATCGAGCTCGTCGCGAGCATCTCATCGAACTGATCCTCCTCCTTGAGCCTCGTCGCCCGCTGCCAGAGGGCCGACACGACGAGCGAGCGGAAGCTGCCGAGCATCTGGCTCCCGACGTAATCCACGAGGACCTCGTCGGCCGGGAGGTCCTGGAACGGGCGCTCCGCCAGGGCCTCGCGGCGCTCGGGGGCGTCGTCAATGAGGAGCTGGAGCCCCCCTGCGGCCCCCAGCAGGAGCAGGAAGACGATCGGGGTGACGAGCCGCCTTCCCATCAGCGGAACTCCCGGAACCGCATGATCAGCATCCCGAGGATGGATGTTACGAGCGTGTAGATCCCGACGTAGACCGCCGCCCAGCCGACGCGCGAGGCGGGGATCAGCACGCCGCCGAGCAGGAGCGAGGCCCCCTCGAAGCGGTGCAGCTCGGGGAAGACCCCCAGCACGACGTTCTTCAGCAGGAACCGCGAGGCCTTGAGCGCCCAGATGGGGACCTCGACGCCCCCGTGGTGGTGCATCTCCGCCCGCGTCGACTCGAACACCTCGCTCGTTCGGATCACCGACTCCAGGTGGATGAGGTTCTCCTGGATCGACTCGAGCGCCATCCCGCAGATGAAGAGCGCGATCCCGACGAAGAGGCTCACGGGCCCGGAGAGCCAGGTGGAGCACGGAAGGACGATGGCGAGGAGGAGCAGCAGCTCGAGGTAGACTAGCCCAAGCGCGCGGAGGAACCCCGATTCGAACGCGACGCTCCGGCTCCGCAGCGCGACGCCGTCCGGGACGACGACGAAGATCGTGTCAGGCTCGCCCCGCTCGACCTCCATCGTGAGCGACTGGCCTTTCTGGAACCACCCCGGGTCGAGCGGATACGTCGTCGCCGTGTTCGTCGCCACGCGGAGCTTCCGCCGGTCCAGCTCCGTGCCGCCCTCCGAGCGGACCGTCACGATCAGGTATCCGTACTTGCGGAACATCGGTCCCTTGATCGGGAGACGGATCTCGACCGTGGCGTCCCGGTCGAAGTCCGAGGGGTCGAGGTCGTCGAACACCCAGCGCGCGAGGAGTGGGGGGGAGCGGTGAAGCTGGACTGTGTAGGCGTTTCTCTTCGCGTTGTGGAGGGTCTCCACCTCCATCAGCGCCTGGTTGTCCTTGTAGCCGGCGCCGACGAGCGTCGAGTAGGAGGTGTAGGTGTACTCGAGCTCGTCTCCCCCCGGGAAGCGGTTGATGAGCACCGCGGTCGCGTCGAGGGGGCTCCCGCCGATGAACCTCTCCGAGTCCGGCGGCTGGAACACGGCGAGGCGCATGTCTCCGTCGTCCACGGCGAATCGCCGGGTGTCGAGGTCGAGGATGATCTCGCCCCCGTCCTCGTAGGTTCCCCAGAGGGGCACGTCATGGAGGGAATGGGGGTCCTTGAGGTGCGTGTAGGCGATCGCCCGGAGCTTCAGGGGCTTCGGGCCCGGGGTGAGGTGCACCTTGAGCCTCACGCGCAGGATCCGGCTCTCGCACCCCTCGGGCCAGGCGGTGAACGTGAGCCCCTTGAAGTGCCAGGCGATGAAGTCCTGACCGGCTCCGGAGGCCCAGACCCGCGGCGGGGCGGCGGAGGAGAACTCCGCCTCGTTCTTCCCACCGCTCTCGCGGCAGATCCCGACCGCCGGGGCGAGGATCCGCTCGCGGACTTCGAGGGCCTTCGACGCCTCGGGCCCGCCCCTCCACGCCACGAAGCGGACGTAGCCCCACGTCACGGCCCCCATGGTTCCGAGGAAGAGCGCCAGGAGCGCCGCGAAGCCGAGCCACTTCCCCGCGTAGAGCGCGGGGCGCGAGAGGGGCTTCGTGATCAGCATGTAGACCTTCTTCTCCTCGATGTCCTCCGGGAGGGACAACGAGGCGAGGAAGACGACGACGAGGATCCCGAAGAGGAGCGTCGCGCGGAGCCCCCAGCTCTCCACGAGGCGCACTTGCCCGGCCGCGTCCAGCGACGGGAAGAACGCCGAGGAGGCCAGGAGGAACACCGCGAAAAAGGCCATCACGAGGAAGGCCCGCCTGCGGAGGCTCTCCCGTACGGTCAGGCTAGCGACGGCCAGGATCGGCGCCATCGGTTGACTCGCGGATGGTCCGGAGGAACAGCTCTTCGAGCGTGACGTTCGGGTGGCCGACCGAGAGGACGTCCCCCCCCGCGGCCGCGATGGCTGCCAGGAGGGCCTCCCGTCGGTCCCGGGGGACGTCCTGGATCGTGACCATGAGCTTGTCCGGCACGCGGAGGAGGTCCTCGACGGTCCCGATCTTCCTCAGCTTCCCCTCGTGCAGGATCGCGATCCGGTCGCAGACGTCCTCGATGTCGGCGAGCAGGTGGCTGGTCATCACGACCGTCTTTCCCTGCTTCTTCAGGTCGAAGATGAGGTCCTTGAGCTGCCGGGACACGATCGGGTCGAGCCCGCTCGTCGGCTCGTCGAGGAAGACGAGCTCGGGGTCGTTGATCAGCGCGCTCGCGAAGCCGATGCGGCGCGCCATCCCCTTCGAGTACTCCTTGAGCGGCCGGCGGCGCGCCTTGTCCATGCCGAGGAGCTTGATCAGGCGGTCGGCGCGCTCCGCGCGGACCTTCTTCGGCAGCCCGAACAGGCGGCCGTAGAAGTCGAGCGTCTCGTCGGCGTTCAGGAATCGGTAGAGGTACGACTCCTCGGGGAGGAAGCCGATCCGCCGCTTGGCCTCTACGTCGGTCGGGCGGTGGCCGAGGACGGTCGCGCTGCCACGGGTGGGGAAGATGAGCCCCAGGAGGAGCTTCATCGTGGTCGTCTTCCCCGACCCGTTGGGGCCGAGGAGGCCGAAAATCTCCCCGCGGCGGACCTCGAGGTTGAGCCCGTCGAGGGCGCGGTGCTTCGTGACGCCCCCGAAGCCGCGGTACTCCTTCGTCAGGTCGATCGTCTGGATGACGGAGTCGGCCATGGACCCTGTGTCAGAAGGCGCTTGGGAGCATCGAGACCCATTCTACGGGGAAGCCCCGTCCGGGGTCCAGACCGCTTTTCGAGCGCTACTCCGGGAATTTCTCCGCGGTCACGGTGACGTCGACCGCCTCGTCGCCGCGGCGCACCGTGAACACCTTCTTGTCGCCAGGCTTCATGCCGGCGATCGCCGCAGCGTAGTCCTGGAGCGACTTCACGCCCTTTCCGTCGACCTGCTCGATCGTGTCGCCGCCCTGGATCCCCGAGTTGCCCGCGCCACCGCCCGGCATGGTTGCCCGGACGAAGACCCCGCGGCCCTGGGCGGAGAGATCGACGTCGATCCCGATGAACGGCGTGTCGCTCTCCTTGTACGCCACGAGCGCGGGCAGAGGGTCGAGCTTCGTGAGGACCGTCATCTTCACGATCTTGACGGCCGTGCGCGGTGTCCCGTTGCCCGACGCGGCATCGCTCTCGATCTTCGCGAGGACCTCGTCGCCGCTCGTCATCTGCCCGAACACGGCGTACTGCTCGTCGAGCCTCCCGCAGTCCTGGAAGCAGAGGAAGAACTGGCTCCCCCCCGTGTTCGGCTCGAACGTCCGGGCCATCGAGAGCGTCCCGCGGACGTGCTTGCGGTCGTTGAACTCCGCGGGGATGCAGTAGCGGTTCCCCTCCGCGTCGGTCGGCCCGCCGGAGCCATCCCCCGCGGGGTCGCCGCCCTGGGCCATGAACCCCTTGATGATCCGGTGGAATGCGAGGCCGTCATAGAACCCCTTCCCGGCGAGCGTCAGGAAGTTCGTCACGCTGTTCGGGGCCGAGTCGGCGTACAGCTCGACGGTCATCTTGCCGAAGTTCGTCTCGATCTCCACCGTGGGGTTGTCCGCGGCGGCGAGCGGGAGGGCCAGGGCGAGCCAGAGCAGTTGCTTTGTCATCGTGAAACCTCGATGGGAAGAGGGGAAAGGGTAGCGGTGCGGCGCCGCGCGGTCAATCGATTGCGCCCTCGTCCGCGCGGGCGTAGACTCGCGGCGCATGCGCTTCTACGGCCTCTCCGATCTTCACCTCGCGCACTCCGTCGACAAGCCGATGGACATCTTCGGCCCGCACTGGAAGGACCACCCCGCGCGGATCGCCGCGGCGTGGCGCGAGACGGTGCGCGAGGAGGACGTCGTCCTGTGCCCCGGGGACCTCTCGTGGGGGATGACGCTCGAGGAGGCGAGCCGGGACGTCGAGTTCCTCGCGGCGCTCCCGGGGCGGAAGGTCCTCGTGAAGGGGAACCACGACTACTGGTGGCAGAGCGTGTCGCGGATCCGGGCCCTCTGGCCCGGGATGGCCTTCCTCCAGAACGACGCGGTCGCGTTCGACGGCGTGGCCGCGTGCGGGACGCGCGGCTGGGCCCTGCCGGGGATGCCCGAGTACGCCGCGGAGGACGAGAAGTACGTGAAGCGCGAGCTCGACCGCCTCCGGCGCTCGGCGGAACAGATGCCGTCCGCGGACATCCGCGTGGCCATCCTGCACCATCCGCCCTGCCTCGTGGAGCTCCCGGAGACCGCCTGGACCATGCTGCTCGAGGAGCTCCGGATCGACTGGTGCGTCTACGGGCACCTCCACCTGCCGCACACGACCCCCCCGGTCGAGGGGAAGCGCGGCCGGGTGGAGTACCGGTGCGTGAGCGCCGACCACCTGGGATTCCGTCCGACCCTCCTGTTCGAACGATGAGCGCACGCGGGACAACGGTACCGTCGGTCCTGGCCGCCGAGGCGGCCTCGCTCGTCGCGAGCCCGACGTGGCTCGCGGCCGCGGTCGTCGTGCCGTTCCTCTCCGGCCCCGCATTGCGGCTTGCCACCGAGCTGGGGCTCCTCCCGCACGACGCCGACCGGGGGGGGCTGGTGCTCTTCTCCCTCGTCCTGTCCGCCTTCCTCGGCGCGGTCGCCGCTGCGTGGGAGGGGATCGGCCGCCCCCGGGCCGAGGGGGAGTGGGAGGCGCGCCTGGTGCTCCCGATCGGGCGGCGGCGCCTCCGCCTCGCCCTCCTGGCAGGCGCCACGGCGAGTGCGCTCGCGGCGTGCGGGTCCGCCCTCGCGAGCCTGGCAATGGCGGGGACGCAGATCGCGGCGGGGGACCTCCTCCTGGTCCCCGTCCTCGCCGCGGCCGCAGGCGGGTGCGCGCAGACGGTCGCGCTCGGAGGGCAAGGCCTGGGCACGCTCGTCGTCCTCGCCGCGGTCGGGGCCGTGACGCTCTCCAGCCCGTCGCCCGGCGAGGCGGCTCGCCCGTGGCTCCTCCCGGGCGCTGCGGCCCTGGCGCTCGCCGCGTGCGCGACGGCGATCGGGCGTCGCGAGGTCCCCTTGGGGTCGCGCCCCGGGGCGGCCCCGTCGCCCACCTATCGCCCCCCGGGCCACCTGGGGCCCCGCCCGGTCCACGGCGCGGCCTTCCTGGCGATGGTCGCCCTGCTCGGCTTCGCGGCGGCCTCGATCCTCCCGAAGGACCCGCTGCGCCAGATGCTCGTCTTCGAGGTCGGCGTGATCCTCTTCCCCGCGCTCCTACTGGCGACCGTGACGAACCAGCCGTATCGCGAGGCCTTCCGCGCGCGGTGGCCGGGCGGGGCACGGCTGCTCGGCGCGCCCGTCGCGGCGGTCTGCCTCCTGCTCCTGCTCAAGGAGGCCTCGCTCCTCCCGCTCTTCCGGATGCCCGAGGGGGAAACGGAGAAGATCGTCGACATCGTCGAGGGGTGCGCCGTGCACGGCCGATTCGTGGCGCTCCTCGCCCTCGCGCTCCTCCCGGCCCTCTGCGAGGACCTGGCGTTCCGCGGGTACCTCCTCTCCTCGCTCTTTCGTGCGTGGGGCCCCGCCCCCGCGGTGCTCGCCTCTGCGATCCCCTTCGCGCTGCTCCACGGCGCGCCGCAGCGGGTCGCCATCATGCTCGTCCTCGGCATGGTCTACGGGACGCTGGTCGTCCGGTGGGGGAGCATCTGGATCGGCGTCCTCGCGCACGTGACGAACAACGCGATCGTCCTCGTCCCGAGGCTCTGGCCGGACCTCCTGCAGATCCCGTGGCTGGACGAGTCGGTCCACGTCCCGCCCGAGCTGCTGGCGGCCTCCGCGCTCGTGCTGGGTCTTCTCCTCTGGCTTCCGAGGCGGGCTGTCCGGGTGCATGACCGCTCGTGATCTTCCGCTCCTCCCATTCCCCTTCCCCTTCCCCTTCCCAGCGGGTTGAGTAGCCTGGAAAAGGGAAGGGGAAGGGGAACGGGAAGGGGAACGGGAAGGGGTCGATTCGCAGAGGCGGTCATGCACCCGGGCTGTCCCGCCGGCTTGACCCCCCTTTCCGGCGCGGCTAGACTGGCGGGGCCAGCTTGCTGGATCGCGACGGGAACGGCAGGAGGTTTCCTCATTCGTCTGCGGATCACGGGGAAGTCCGACGTGGGTCGGAAGCGGAAGCGGAACGAGGACTCGCTCTTCGTCTCCGAGGAGAACGCCCTCGCGATCGTCGCGGACGGGATGGGGGGGCTCTCCTGCGGCGACAAGGCGAGCCGGATGGCCATCGAGTCCCTCTCGCATGAAATCCTCTTCTCCTCCCCGACGGAGCTGCTCGAGGCCGGCGAGATCGACATGCTGGCCGCGGTCGGCCGGTTCGCCCAGCTCCTGGGGGACTGGCTGAAGAAGGCGAACGCGCAGCTCTACATGGAGGCGGAGCGGACCCCGGACCGGCGGCGGATGGGCTCGACGATCGCGATCTTCTACGCGAAGGGCCCGTACGCGGTGATGGCGAACGTGGGGGACGCGCGGGTGTACCGGATCCGCGGCGAGAAGATCACGCAGATGAGCGAGGACCACTCCTGGGTCGCGGAGATCGCGAAGAAGCAGGGGGTGAAGCTGAACACCGAGCTGATCGCCCGCTGCAAGAACATCGTGACGCGGGCGCTGGGGGTCTCGGCGGACGTGCAGCCGGATGTCCAGGCGCAGAGGCTCGCGGTGGGGGACACCTACCTCCTCTGCACGGACGGGCTGTGGAACATGGTCTCGGGGAGCGAGATCGAGAACATCATCCTCAATCACGAGGACCGTCTGGACGAGGCGGTCGAGTACCTGATCAAGATGGCCAACCTGCGCGGCGGGCCGGACAACATCACGGTCGCAGTTGCGCAGGTGCACCAGGGGGAATAGGAGACGAATATGCGCACCGCCATCGCCGTACTGGTTCTCTCGGCCCCGCTCCTCGCGGACGTCGCGTACCGCGAGGACTGCACGTACGAATCGCTCGTGCCGCAGGACCCCTTCAAGCGGACGACGTACTTCGCGAAGGACAAGGTCCGCGTGGAGGAGACGGAGGGAAGGACGGTCACGATCTACCGCCTGGACCGGGGGGTCCTCTGGATCTTCGCGGCGAAGATGCCGACCTACTTCGAGGCGCCCCTCAAGGCGGCCTCCGCGGCGGCGGCGGCGGAAATCTCCTCACAGAAGAAGAACCTCGAGGCGGCGAAGGCGAAGCTCCTCAAGGAGATCGAGGAGCTGAAAGAGAAGTTGAAGAAGGAGAAGAACGCGAAGGCGAAGCCGCCCCTCGAGGCAGAGATCTTGAAGCGGGAGGACCGCATCGGGAACATCGATGTCGCGCTCACGGTCGGCAAGCCGGTCGCCTGGGCGGAGCCGACGGACGAGAAGGCGCAGATCCTGGGGCATCCCACCGTGAAGTGGAAGGTCTACGTGAACGGCTTCATGTCGCAGGAGGCGTGGGTCTCGGACGAGTTCAAGGGGGTGGAGGAGTACCGGAAGCAGGTCGACGCGATGTACAAGAAGTACGACGTGGTGAACGACGAGTCGGCGATGCAGGGGGCGCTGCTCAAGGAGACGAAGGGGATGCCCCTCAAGCGGCGGGTGCTGGCGGAACGCGGCGGGGAGCCGGGGGAGGACGGGAAGTCGCCGATGGACGTCTGGCTGGTCTCCGAAATGACGGAATTGCAGTTCACCCCGGTGGCCCCGAGCCTCTTTGAGCTGCCTCCCGGGGCGCGGAAGCGGGAGGGGCGAACGGCCGTCCGCCCCTACGGGAACGGCAGGGAGAGGGTGAAGAGGATTCCGTCGAAGAGCTTCACGATTCCCCGCAGGAAGAGGACCTGGAAGCCCATCGCCATCAGGCCGACCAGCGCCACGAGGAGCGCGTACTCGGTCGTGGCCTGCCCGGCCTCGCCCTTCACCAGATCGCGGATCCGTTCGTACATCGCGCACCTCACTACTGCAGATCTTCCGACTCGTTGACCACCATGCTTGTCCTGCCGTCGCCCGCGGGGTCGAGCGTCAGCGTCAGCAGGCGGGGCCCGTGGCTGAAGAACATCACGCACCATCCCCGCTCGTCCGGGGCCTGGGAGTAGTTTTCCTCGTACTTCCACCCCAGCTCCCGGAGCTTCGTCAGCATGTGGGTCCTCGCGGCCCCCGTGGGCAGCGGCAGCAAGTAGGCCACCATGGCGCCCGAGGCGCCCGCGTCCTCGGACCGGACGTCCATCAAGGGGGTCGAGCCCTCCGGGAGCGGGAGGTGGCTCTGCTCGAAGCCGGTGTCGATGGGCGCGACGGTGCTCACCGAGACGTTGGCGATCGTCATCCTCGAGTCCGGAATCCACTGCGCCATGACGGAGTAGCGGAGGTTGGACGAGAGGTCGGTCGCGCTCGCGTTCGAGGCGTCCTGGCTCTCCACGGCGAACGGCTCCAGGCCTACCTTCTTCCATGCGTTGGCGTACCAGGCGGTCACGACGTCGGGGCGATCGTGCGTCCCGAGCGTCGCGATGCGGCGGGGGACGCCGTTCAACAGGAACGAGTCCCCTCCCGTGTAGGAAATTGCGTTGGGGTACGGCGAGAGGCGCGGGAGGTCGGGGATCGCGGTCTGCGCGCCCCGGGGCGGCGTGGCTCCGGAGGTCTCCGCCTTCTGGGCCTCGCTCTTCGCCTCCTGCTCGATCCCGCGGATCTTCGAGGTCATCTGACCCAGGAGGTAGAACAGCCCGGTCCCCGCGACGAGGATGAACAGCACGCGGCCGATGGTCCCCCACACGGGGGCGCCCTGGGCCGCCTCCGCCTCGGTCCCGCTCGTCTTGGGGTTCGACTCTGCCATGCTACCGCCCGGTGACGGTCCTGAGGTCCGCCTCCGCCTGGGCCTTGTCCGCCGCGACCGTCCTCCGCTCCGCCTGCAGGGCGCTCACGTCGTCGTTGTTCGGGTCGTTGTCGTTCTGACGCGCCCTGATTTCGGCGTCAATCGCGTCCATTCGCGCCTGGTCGTCTCGGATCCGCTGCTCGAGCTCCGCTTGTACTCTGGCTTGCTCTTCGCGCTCGGCCTGCATCCCCGCGGTGGGGTCTTCGGCCGCTCCGCCGTTCTGGAAGCTCGACCCCTGGGCGTGCGTGCACTTGCAGGGCGGGCTCTCCCACCAGTTCGGCTGATTGTAGGGGCAGACGAGGTCCGGCTCGACGAAACAATCGAATTTCATGATGCCGAAGGTCAGCGAGCTGAGCTTGTTGAGGACCTCCCCGATCAGCGGGCACCACATCCCCCTCACGCGCTCGACGATCTGCTCGCGGCGGTATTCGTCCCACGTCCCGTTGCACAGGACCATGCGGGCGAACGTCACGTCACCCCCGATGCTCATCAGGTTCGCGTTGGTGTTCCAGCTCCTCGGCCTCTTCGACTGATCCTGGAGCTGCGACTCCTTGAGCGTGAGGAAGTTCATGATGATCGGGAAGAAGGTCGGCTGGTACGTCATCCGGACCGTCGTTTTGATGCGGTCGTCGTTGGCGCTTGCGAGGCCGTACCCGAGCCGGAAGATCCCGAAGTCCCAACCCTGCGCGGCCACCTTCCCGACGGTCCAGCCGTAGACCCGCCCCCCCGACTCGGTCAGGTCCCCCAGGCTCGACATCTTCTCGATCTTGAGCTGGACGCGGCTCCCCTGGGAGTTGTCGTTCGGGAAGTTCCCCACGACCGCCTGATTCGGGTCGAACGGGATCTCGGGGAACCACAGGTTTCTCATCTCGGTCGCCACGTTCTTCTCGAGATTCGCCTCCCCCTTGCGGGCGACCATCTCCCAGCAGGCGTACCTGGTCGCGCCGATCACCTTGCGCTTGTAGTTCGTCAGCTTGTGGAACTCCATGCTCCCGACGAAGAGGAGGCAGAGGACCGGCGCACAGATGGCCAGCTCGACCATCGCGCTGCCGCGTTCCCCCCGCAGGAGGCAGTTGTCCTTTGGCATGGCTCCGTCTCCTCTAGTGGGCCATCAGGGTCGTCAGGTCGACGTCGGTCTTCTGTCCGCCAAGCACGTACCAGCCCTCTTGCATCGCCCGGACGTTCGCGTTGACGGCCGTCTTGAGCACCAGCATCGCCTGCGTCTGCCCCGGCACCGGTCCCCCCTCCAGCATCGCCGCGAACTGCTGGTCCATGGGGGCGAGGCGGGCGCGCCAGCAGGGGTTCATCTCGTTCGGCGGCTCTTCGGGGTCCCCGGGGTTCTCGTAGAAGGTCTCCGCGGCCGCGAAGGCCGTCAATCCCGCCATCAAGATCCCGTTGAACTTGCCGCCGCTGATCATGTCCAGGTTCACCTGCTTCTGCTCCCATCCCGGGGCGCGCGAATTCAGGGACTCGCCGGTACTCTGGTTGGCGTCCGTCCTCGCCTGTTCGCGGTAGGTGACGTCGCCCGCGGGCGCAGCGTCCATGCCCTGCCCCATGATCTCGACGATCTGGAGCCCCTTGGCCGACTTGTAGGCCACCGTCACCACGGTCCCGCACCGCTTGCCGAGTTGCTCGCCGTTCTGATTGCGCTTGACCTCTTTCGGGATGTGGAATTTCCGGCTGCCTCCGCCGGGCTTCTTGCGCGCGTCCAGGACGTAGCAGTACGACGGCAGGTTGCTCGCGAACCAGGCCTGGCCCTTGAACCCGGCGGACCCGCCGGACTTCCAGATCGCCCGCTCGCCCCGGTTCTGCGAGTTCTGCTGGTACAGGTCGTTGTTCAGCTCGTGGATCCCGGACGGTCTCCACACGGCCTTGTTGTTCTTGGTCTCGTAGAAGCCCAACGTGGGGAAATGGTCCTGAGGGTTGGGCAGCGGACCCGCGAAAATCGTGTACTTGTGGTTCGCGTTGTCCTCGTGCGGCAGGCCCATGTAGGCTGTCTTGCGGTACTTGTCCTGGTTCTTCCGCTGGTTGTAGACCTGCGTGCGAAACCCGGAGATGGCGGTCGAGCTGGGGATCGTCCCGAACGCGGGGTCGGTGTCCTCGGACAGGAGGGCGACCTCCCCCGCCTGGAACAGGGTCTTCTTCGGGAAGCTGAACAGCTTCCAGAATTGGCGGTACCAGACACGCAGATAGTCCGTGGCGATGATGTCCCGGTCGTTCTGCATCACCTCGGGGGCGCCAATTCGGACAAAGACCTTCCCGCCCATGAAGGAGAGGATCTGGATGCGCCCGGCCTTGATCTCGTCGACGTTCGTCGTCCCGCCGATGTCCATCCCGACGAACCACAGGTTCGTCATCGCCGACATGATGCTGACGCCTTCCCCCTCGGCCCCGCGGTTCCAGCCCCAGAGGCCGGTGAGCCGCCGCTTGCCGGTCTCCTCGATGAGCCACTTGAGCCGCCACTTCTGGTCAATGGTCTTGTTGAACGCGGATCGCGTGCCGTACTTCCGCTGCCCGGCCGAGTATTCCCCCTTGCCGTTCCCCCTCTGGGTGCCGTGGGCCCCGCCTGGCCACGCGAGCAGGTCGTTGTACGTCTGCAGGGTCCTCTGGCGGAAGATCTGGCTCATCACGCGGACCTGAAGCGGGATCGACCCTTCGGCCATCGAAGGGTTGACCCAGATGCGCTTCTCTCCCCCGGTCGCCACGGGCGGGTCAATCATCTCGTTGGTCTTCTTGATGGAGATCGGGATCAGCGCCACGTCGAGGGCGGCGCTGATCGCCCCGGTGTCGGCGTAGACGCCGCCAATCGGCGGCGGCGCGAGCATCCAGTGGATCGAGTTCTCCAACGCGCACAGGTTGTGAAGGAAAATGAACCACAGCTCGGCCTTCGGCCCCTGGATCAACATGGTGGGGGCTCGTATCGCGATCATCGACAGGGCGTACGTCAGATTCTCGTACGCCATCGCTACGCCTGTGAGGATGCTCGAAACCACATTCAGAATCGGCCCGAGGATGGGGATCCAGGAAAGGGCCGTCGCGATCAGCTCGATGATCACCGCGACGTCGAGCCAGAATTTCGAGTGGCTCCGCGCGATGACGATCTCGGTCATCGAGACGATGTTCGCGATGATCGCCCGGTTCGTGTAGCAGATCAGGTTCATCATCCGGGCGCCCCAGACCGCCCCGCTGTACGCGCAGGCGTCCGCGGTGTCCTGCACCTTCATGCGGTCGCTGACGACCTCGCCCGTCTGGTAGACGGACATCCAGAAGAACACGAGCGCCATCGAGAGGAGGGAGAAGATCACGGTGATCTGCCCCTCCTCGCCGCGCAGGAGCCCCGAGGGGCGGCGCTGGAAGTCGGGCGTGGCGTTCACGTTGGTCTCAGGCGTCATCGTCGGTTCTCCGACACGTCGAATCCCAAGGACCCAGGGGCTACTGCGGGTTCCGTCCGCGGCGGTTCCGCGTCGGCGGGTTCTCCATGTAGTGCGACTGCATCCGCATCGTCCACTCGCCGCGGAGCAGGACGCGCCCCACGGCGTTGCGATACAGGTCGTCGTTCGTCATCTTGCTCCGCACGCCCGGGTCGACCCCCGTCGACCAGTAGGCCCAGTAGGAGGGCTGCGGCAACGGCAGGAACGACACCACCGGGACCAGGAATCTGAACATGAGCCTGTGGCTGTGGATGACCTCCACCCGCAGGCGCATCTTCTTCACGACGTTCGCGGTCGCGCTCGTCAGTCTCAGCCCGTCGCCGAGGAACTGGTTCCATTCGTACGGAGCGTTGGGCGCGGACTCGCCGAACTCGTTGGCCCGCGGCTCGCGCGCGAGGAGGTACCGGCGGTTCTCTCTCAGCCCGTTGTTCTGTCCGGCCCAGAACTGGCGGATGCTCATGTACGTGTGCCCCTGCGAGGTCCCCTGGACCTGGTTCGCGTTCTGGGGCGAGCGGTTGAAGTCGTCCGGATCCAGGACCCGGATGTCGTTGATCGTGAAAACCGGCTTGTTGGGACCTCCGCCCGGGGCGCTCCGGGTCGCGACGTTTCCCCCCGTCCCGCCGAGCGCGAAGAAGGCGTTGATCCTGCTCTCGCCGCCGGCCGTCGCGGCCTCGACCAGGTACTCCATCTTGCTCCCGTACCGGAGCCTCGAGGGCAGCGCCACCTCGAACTGGGCGCGCGCGACCATGGAGGACCCCCAGTGGACGACGTGGGCCGTCGCCATGCTCCCCCCGCCGGTGTATTCGTAGCGCAGGGAGAGCGGGGCCGGGAGGGGGATGGCCGTCTGCGTGACCGGCGCGAGCGCCTGGGCCGCGGCCCACTTCATCATCTCCTTGTCCCCGTTCCGGACGATCCCGCACCGCGCCGCGCAGTACGCGGAATAGTCGACCATCGCCTGGACGACGAACATGTACGACAGCTCGAAGATCCCGCAGAGGAGGAAGAGGAACATCGGGAGGGTGATGGCGGCCTCGACGATCGCCTGGCCCTCTTCGTTCTTCCACACGTTCCGATTCGCGCCCATGCTTCGCGCCTCCGCTATCGAGCCACCCAGTGCATGTTCACCTTCGGCAGTTCGCATACGAACGTCACCGCCGCCCCCAGGGCGATCGCCACGCCGTACGGGATGAGCGGCATCTTCCGCTCGGGCTCCTTCAACGTCTCTCCGCCCGTCGCGCCATCGCTCTTCGGTGCGCGCAACGCCCGGACCTCGCGAGCGGCCCCCCGGGAGAGGGCCACCGCGCCCACGATCCCGATTGTGAAGATGGCCATCACGAACCCGAAGATGGCGGACCAGAAGATCATCTCAATCGTGAAGTGGGTTCCCTGCATCGCGCCGATGGCGGCCCCCAGCTTCACGTCCCCCGGGCCGAGTCCCTTCATCAGATAGAACATCAGGTACACCATGAACCCGACACCGGCGCCCAGCAAGGCAAACTCGACGCCCGGGACGCCCCCCCGCAGGAAGTTCAGCCCGAGGCCGAGCAGGATCGCCGGGTAGGTCACGACGTTGTAGATCTTGTTCTCCCGCACCTCCGTCACCGCGCAGACGATCAGCACAAGGAAGAAGATCACCTGGATCGCGACGCTGTAGATCAGCACGGCGCCGGTCATCGAAGGCCCTCGACTCGGCCCTGCGGGGGCCTCTCTCGGGGAAAACTGCGGAGCTGACCCCGAGCGAGGCCCCGAAGGGCCGAGTCGAGGGGGCCCCGTCTTGAGGACATGGCAGTGGGGCGGGATCTCAAGGAAGCGCCCGAAGTATACCGCTCGTGTCCGAATCGTGTCAAGGAACGATGGATTCCGGCCAATCCGGGGGGTAAGACGTAACTCGCTTGGACGCTGCGCTTTGCGGGGAGTGCGTAGTTTGACTCCAATAGGTGAGCGGGGTAGACTCCCGAGTGCCCACCCACCCGCGAGCCATCCATGGCTTGCGCCTCCCAGTCCCTACTCCCCCAGGAGGACCCCGTGATGACTGAGACTTTGCCCCAGCCCCAGCCATCGACCGCCGCCCCGAACTCCGAGGAACTGCAGGCCAAGTTCACCGAGTTGTACCAGCAGATCGCGCAGAGCCCCGACAGTCCGGACCTGCGAGTGAAGCTCGCGTACGTCGCGCTCGACATGGGACGCCGGAACGAGGCGATCAACGCCTTCGTCCGGGCCCTCCAGCTCGACCCCTCGTTGCAGTTCATCCGGGCGCGTCTGCAGAGCCTCTGCACGCCGGAGGAGCTGAAGATGTACCGCGTCCCCGAGGACGTGGTGCCGTACTGGAAGGACCTGCCCGGGCTCTTCGCCTACCCGGTCCGCGGCAACGGGCTCGGGATCCTGATCGTCGGGTCGATTTTCTTCTCGGTCGCGGGGCTCGTGAGCAACTGGGGCGGCGTGTGGGGGGGGGCCGCGGGCCTCATCACGACCGGGTACCTCGCGGCGTACTACGTGAACGTCATCAAGACGAGCGGCGTCGGCCAGAAGTCCCCGCCGGACTGGCCGGACCTCTCGCACCCGGCCGACATGGTGGGGTTCGGGATCCAGTGGATGCTGGCCTTTGGCGCGGCGTTTTTCCCGGCGATCCTGGTCGCCATCTTCGTGCTGCCCGAGATGAACAACGTCATCGGATTCGCGCTGCTCGGGATGTCCGCGCTGCTCGGGATCTTCGTCTACCCGATGGCGATCCTGCTCACGGCGCTCTACGGAAGCGTCGGGGCGGCGTTCAACTATCCGTTCGTCGTGAAGTCGATCATGCGGATCATGGGCGAGTACGTCATGGCATGGGTCTGCCTGCTCGTCCTCGCCATCGTCATCGTCCTCATCACGCTGCTCGGGATGGCGCTCAACTTCGGCGCGGCGTTGGCGGGGGGGGCCGTGGGCGGCGAGCTGATCGGCGTGGTCATCTTCTTCCTGCTCTACCAGGTCATCCTCGCCGGGGTCAGCCTGTACGGCTACATGGTCTTCTGCCGCCTCCTCGGCCAGGTCTACTACTTCTCCCAGCGCAAGCTTGGATGGTTCGAGGGGTAGTGCCCACCCGCCCCCTCGAAGCGACCCGACGCGGGCCCCCCGTCCGGGGGCCCGCGCGGGCCCGCCGCTCCGCCTAGGGATGCCCGTTCCCCGAGGGTGGGGAAGGCGGCCAGGCGGGGGGCGGTGGTTGCGGAGGCTGGGGCGGTCGTTTCTTCTTCTCGTCCCAGTAGACGACGCGTTCGACCAGGAACCCCAGCCCGGCGCCGACGATCACCGATGCGATCAGGCGGACGAGGTCGCTCACGCCGAGGAAGCCAAGCACCAGCCCCGTGCCCGCGGCGCCGCACATGAACCCCAGCCAAAACGGGACGTCACGGTTCCGAATCGGCGATCCTCCTACTTCAGGTTGGCCCACAGGACGCGCCGCACCGCGTCGAGCGCAAGGTACTTCACCCCTCCGTCCGCCAGCAGGAACGCGATCCCGACTCCAAGCCTCCACGCGTGGCGTTTCGGCGTCGAGAGCGGCCTCCCCGCGAGGCGCGAGAGGGACCACGACGCCACCTCGTAGACGAGGAAGGCGTACGCCACGCCGCGCAGCACGGACCAGAGGTGCCATCCCGCCAGGACGGCGAGTTCCGGGCTACGGCTCTGCATGACGAGCCGCCCCACGTAGAAGTTCATCAGATCGACCTCGTGCACCCCCTCGAACAGCGGGACGAGCCCCAGGGACGTGAACGAGAACAGCGAGATCCCAACGAAGAGCAGCGCGTGGTGCGGGACCCAGTTGACGAGCTGGTACTCGGGGTCGATGCCGGTCCGGATCCACTCGAGGTTCTTCTCCCAATACTCCTGGCCGCCCGGCATGACCACCGAGGCGCCGCCGGGGTCCATCGCCGCCAGCGAGACCGCGAGGAAGCAGTGCGCGCCGTACGCGATCGCAATGGTGCCGATCGCCGCCCGTTGACGGTCCTGGCAGACCAGGGCAAGGAAGAGGGGAAAGAGCAGGATGGCGGTCAGATGCTGCTGGCCTGGAACGCCGAGGGCCCAACCAACCGCGAGCGGCAGGGTCCCGGCGACCGCGGCCGCGAACGGCCAGCGTCGCGGCGCCCCGAGACCCCGGGCCGCGGAGGCGAGTCGCAGGATCCTCTCGCCCGTGGATGCACTGTGGCGGAACGGCCAGACCCAGCAGCAGGTCCCGCCCGCCGTCGTCGGAAAGTCGCTCATGCCGTCGGTCTATTTCCGGATCGGGATGATCACGATGCCGGTCGTGTAGTAGAGGATCACGTTCCCGACGCCGAAGATCAGGATGAACCAGAGCCAGCTCATCCCGCCGCCCCCGCCGTCGTCCGACTGCTGGGGCTGTTGCGCCTCGTTCATCTCGGACCTCCCTCAGTTAGGACGTGGATGCCCTGTTCGAGCCTGGCCGAAATCGCGTCCTCGCCTCGCGCGCGCGCCCGGGCGAGGGCGTGGCGGAGGATCTCGACCGCGTCGGGGTGTCCGCTCGCCTCCAGGAACCTCGTTGCGAGGACGCGCTGCTCCGGGGCGCCGCACACGAGCGTCTGCCAGGCGCGCGCGAGATAGAGGGGAGCATCGGCGCGCGCCATCGCGGCGGGGGCGGAGGCGGGGAACGCGTCCGGTCCCTGCACCCACGCCTCGTACGCCAGTCGACGGTCCTGCGGGGAGAGCGCGAGGATGCCGGCCGTGTCGTCGGTCGAGCGGATGGCCGCCACCGCGTCCCGGACGTGCGGCGCGGGCGCGGCGTATTTCTCCCGGACGTACTTCTCGAAGAACGGGCGCTGCGTGGCGACGAGGACGGCGAGCGCGGCGCCGGCGGCGATCGTGGCGCCGATGAGCGTCATCTGACCCGAGGGTGTCGCAAGGCGTTCCCTGAGGATCCTACGCATGCCCGGCCCTCGCGAACCATCTGGCGGCCCACCAGCCCGCGACGACTGCCACGGAATAGCCTACGAGAAGCACTCCGCTCCTGCACGCGGAATGCATCGCCGCCCCGGCCGCGATGCCCACCGTCCCGGCGGCAGCGAGGAACGGCGCGATCGGGCCGAGCACGGCCCCTCGCGCAGCGGGCTCGGAGAAGGGGACGTCGAGGCGGATCGCCCGGACCGACCAGTGGGCAAGGGCGCAGGCCTCGATCCACCCGAGCGCGCAGACGATCCCGGCATGCCCGGGGCTCCCCCATCCGATCGAGAAGCCCGCCCAGACCACGAGGAACGCGGGGAGGATGATTGTCCAGCATGCGGCGAGGCGGGCCGACTCGCCGTGCCGGGCGGCCGAGGGGGCCGTCCGCAGCAGCCACGAAGCCGCGTGATCCCGTCCGAACCGCATGTTGTGCAGGATCGAGGGGACCGCGAGGACGACGAGCTGCACCACGACGATGGAGAGGACCGACGCCGACGGGTCGCCGACGAACGGATCGCCCGCCTGCCCCGCGAACAGGCCGAAGGCGAGGAACGCCGCCGCGGTGGCGAGCGTCGGGAGCGTCCGCATCCGCAGGTCATGGTCGCGCGCCAGCATCCGGAGGCAGAGCGCGAGCGAGGCCGCCTGCGCGCGCGACCCCGCGAGGCGGCGGACCCAGGGGCCCGGAAGGGGCCGAGGCCGCCTCGTACGGTCCGGCGCAGGCTCCGCTGCCGCCACCGGCTGCGTGTCCGCGTAGTACCGGACGAGGGAGCGGAGGACCCACACCCCCAGGAGCGCGGTCCCGAGGGTCGCGGCGCCCCAACCGGCGGAGAGCTGCCGCCCGCGGACGACGAGGTCCGCCAACCACGCGGGGGGAAGCCATCGGAACCACTCCGGCGGCGTCGCGAGGAACACCTCGAGCTTCTTCTCCGGGTCGCGGAGCACCATCTGGGCCCCGTAGAAGGCGACGAGCGCGAGGAGGATCTGCGTCCAGGCGAGCGTGTCCTTGAGCGCCCGCCGATCCCCGCGCCCGGGGGCGAGCCCGTACGCGAGGATCGCCGCCCCCACCGCCCAGGCGTTCCCCATCGCGCTCGCGGCGAGGTAGGCCGGCAGGAACCAGGCCCCGCCGTCGCGCAGCCCCGTCCCGACGATGGCGGGGAACAGGTTGGACGCGAGCGTCAGGATCGCGACGTAGAAGGCGAGGTTGGTCAGCCTGGCCGCCGCGTAGGTCCGTCCCGGCACCGGCCGGTGTCCCACGACGTCCCGGTCGCCGAGGTCCAGGACCACCTCGTTGAACTCGACGACGATCGCCGAGAAGGCCAGGAGCATCGAGCCCGCCAGGTGGACGAGGGCGAAGGCCCAGACGTCCGCTCGGGCGAAGAGGAGGCAGGAGAGGACGGCCGAGGTGAACAGGAACTGCGAGACGACCCAGAAGAACGGCGGGAGAAGCTCCCCCGGCTTCGTCGCGGTCGCGCGCCCGTACCCCTGGCACCTGAAGTCCATGAGGAGGAGCGCACGCACGAGCGCGCGATAGGGGCGCGGCCGCACGCCCATCCATTCCAGCGCCGCATCCAGCACGCTACCCCCCGCCGAGGGCGTCGAGGACCGACTTCACCGCGTCCGGGGCGTCCGCCCCGACGGTCAGAGAGCGGAACACCGCCTCGAGCGTCCCCTCGCGCGTTCGTCCGAGGATTTCCGCCGTCGGTCCGTCCGCGACGACCACGCCCTGGTGCAGCACGATGACCCGGCCGCACAGGCGCTCCACGACCTCCAGGACATGCGAGCAGAAGAGGATCGCGCGCCCCCGAGCCGCGAGCCCTGCGAGGACGTCCTTGACGGTCCTCGCCGCGACCGCGTCGAGCCCCGTGAGCGGCTCGTCGAGGATGAGCGCCTCGGGGTCGTGCAGGAGCGCGGCGGAGAGCGCCACGCGCTGCCGTTGGCCCTTCGAGAGCGTCTCGATGGGCCGGTCCGCGGAGGCCGCCAGGTCGAAGCTCTCCACGAGCCTCGCGCTGCGTTCGGCGATCGTCTCCACCGGAAGCTCGTGCAGCTCGCCGACGAGCGAGAGGTACTCGCGAATCGTCAGCATCGTGTACGTTGCTGCGGTCTCCGGGACGTATCCGAAGCGGCGCTTCGCCTCGACCGGGGACTCCGCGAGGTCGTGGCCGCAGATGCGCGCGCTCCCAGAGCCGGGCCTGAGCAGCCCCGTGAGGCACCGGACCGTGCTCGACTTTCCCGCGCCGTTCGGCCCCAGGTAGCCGCAGATCTCCCCCGGCGGGACGAGGAAGCTGACCCCCTTGAGCGCCTCCACTGCGCCGTACGCGACCCGGAGGTTGACCGCCTCGATCATCAGGTCCTCGCGATGCCGAGGATGGAAAGGTCGTGGTCGGGCGTCGCCGGGCCGCGGTGGGCCACCACGGCGGCGATGACGCCTTCGAGCTGCTCGCCGAGCGTCCCCTCCGCGTGGCGGAGGTGACGGAGGAGCCCACCAAGCCCGAACATCTCGCCCCGCAGGTTCACCGCGCCGGTGACCCACGGCGTGGCGAGGACGACGTGGTCGCCGGGTTTGAGCGGCATGGTCCGCTCGTCCGATGGCTCGAACTCCGCCGCCGAGAGCGGCGTGCCGTCCGTGCGGGTCGGCTGCGCGCGCGTCGCGAGGCGGTTCCAGATGAGCGGGCCGGGCGCCCCCGCCTGCGCCGCCGTCAGCGTGTGCGCCTGCGGGTCCAGGAGGACGTAGACCGCGGGGATTGCCAGCCCCTCGCGCAGGTCCCCGCGGATCGTCTCGTGCAGCTCCTCCAGCAGCTTCATCGGCGCCAGGCCGAAGGGCGCGAGCGACTGGAACGCCGTCCGTACCATCAGCATCGTCATCGCCCCGGAGACCCCGGTGCGCGGGCCGCCCGCGAGGAAGATCCCGAACGTCCCGTCAGCCAGCTCGCACACGTCGTAATAGTCCGACACGATCGGGCTCGCCGGCTTCGTCGCCTTCGTCAGCGTGTACCCCTTCACCTCGGGGAGCTTCTCTGGAATGAGGCGGGCGGTGAGGTCCGCGGCGAGGCGGAGCTCGTGGAGCGTTCCCGACCCGCGGCGGACGATCTTCTCGAGGCCGGGCATGTCCCTCACGGTGTCGGGGAGCCCCGCGCGCCCGCGCCGGCGGATCACGGTCGGGACGACGTCGAGGAGGAAGTCCATGGCGGACGGGTACGCGGCGTCGGCCTTGGGGGAGAGCAGGCGGTCGAGCGGTGCCGCGAGCGCCGCGTGTTCCTCCGGGAGGTCGGCCTCGGCCGGCCGCTCGTGCGACGTCGCGCGGCCCGTCAGGAGGAAGCGCGCGAGCGTCCCGAGGGCGTGGAGGTCGACCCGCGCGGCGGCCTCGACCCACTCCGTGCCGAAGCCGAGCACGCGCACGCGCCCGCCCCGTGAGACGAGCACGCTTCGCGGCGAGAGGTCCCCGTGGCTCCACCCCTTCCCCTCGGCGTCGACGAGCGCCGCCGCGATCTGGAGGACGGTCGACACAGTGTCGTCCGCTCCCATCCGCTTCTTCCCGCCGAGGAGCGTCTCGAGCGGGACGCCCGCGACGAAGTCCATGACGAGGAAGCGGTGGCCGTCGATCTGGCCGGCGTTGAGCACCTGGACCTGGTTGGGGTGATCGAGCTCGACTCCCGCGCGTCCCTCGTCGAGGAAGCGGGCGACGACCTTCCGGTTCCCCTCGAACTCGGGGAGGAGGATCTTGACCGCGCAGGGGCGGCTGATCACCGTGTGCTCGGCGCGGTAGACGATCGAGGTACTCCCGAGGGCCAGGCGCTCGAGCATGCGGTAGTTGCCGAGCGTGCCCCCGAGGAGGGGGTCGCGGCACTTCGTGCAGTAGACCGGCGGCCTCGCCGCCCCCTCCACGGGCTTGCCGCAGGAGGTGCAGAGGTTGATGGTCGCCTGCGTCGAGGTGGAGGAGGGGATGGCCTGCTCTTCGGGGGGCTCTCCGTCGAAGAGGAGGGCCGCCTCGACCTCGGAGGCGGTCTCGACGAGGAAGAGGACGTCGCCGATGCGGACGAGGTCCCCCTCGTGGAGGAGGCGCTGCTCGACCCGGACGTCGTTGACGAACGTCCCGTTGCTCGATTCGAGGTCGGAGAGGCGCAGCTCTCCCTCGTAGATGTCGATCCGGCAGTGGACCTTCGAGAGGCGGATGTCGTTGAGGCGGATCTCGCACTCGGGCGTGCGGCCGACCCTCAGGGGCCTGTCGCGCGGGATGTCGATGGCCCTGCCGGCGCGCGGACCGTTGCGGAAGACGATTCGGTAGCGCACGGGTGACAACCTAGCACGTGCGCCGCTCCGCGCCAAGCGCGCTGACGCGCGAGATCCCAGATCCAAAATCCCAGATCCAAGCGAAATCCCAGATCCCACCAGGGGTTCCCCAGAGTTAGGTTGTGGGATTTCGTTCGGATCTGGGATTCTGGATCTGGGATTTCGGATCTGGGATCTCGCGCGGCGCCGGAACCACCCGCGGGCCGGCGGCGTCTCATGCTGCATCACGTCACGCGATTGGGGGTCCCTGATGACGCGCCTCGCCTTTTTCGCATGCCTCCTCCTGCCGATCGCCGTCGGTGCGGAGATCAACATCGGGAAGAGCATCGATTGGCTCGTGGTCGACTCGTTGCACATCCGCGCGGTCCGGATGGAAGGGGGCGGCAAGGTCACGAGCGAGGTCCTCAAGGGCGCCCCGCCCGAGGTGCCCGGGATTGCAGGCGCCCAGGGGTCGGGCGAGTTGGCTCTCCTCTACTTCTTCGATGCGGACTCGAAGATCACCGCGACGATCAACCTCTCCACCCCAGGCCAGGGGCCCGGCGAGCCCGCCTTCACACCCGACTTCCAGGTCCTCGCCACCAGCAGGGAGATCCTCGACCGCGTCCGCGCGCGGCTGGAGCGCATGAAGAAGGAAGAAGTGAAGGAGTGCCACTGCTTCGAGTGCCCGGAGGAGTCTCCGGCGTTCAAGTCGCTCTGGAGCGGCAGCGCGTGCTTCCTGCTCGTCCCCGCCGACCCCGAGTACAAGGCGCGATTCCTCGAGGAGCTCCGCTCCGAGGACGTCGCCGTGCGCGCCCAGGCCGCCTGGCGGCTCTCGAGGCACCCCGGCGAAGACGCCGTCGCGGCCCTGAGACCCCTCCTCGCCGACGCGGGGACCTCCGTCATCCACGTCTACAGCGGGGCGAAGAGCGAGGACGTCACCGTCTGGCCCGCGCGGCAGAGCGCCTACGACGCGCTCGTGAAGCTCGGCGTCGACGTCCCGAGGCCCGAGGGGTGGCGCGAGTCGGATGCCGGTCACAACCTGGACCGGTAGTCTTCCTTCAATTGCGACCCCGCCGCGTTTCCGGTAGGCTCTCGCCGGCATGGACGCAATCACGCACGGGCTCATCGGCGGTCTCATCGCCCGCCTCGGCCCCACGGAGAAGCTCGGCGGCGCCGCGACCGCGGTCGGCGCCCTGTCGGCGGCCCTTCCCGACCTCGACTACGCCCTCCTCCTCGCGGGTCCGGGCGCCTACTACTGCCATCACCGCGAGGCGACGCACTCCCTCGTCGGAGGGATCGTCATCGCGACCATCGTCGCCGGGCTCGCAAACGTCGCGACGGGGAAGAAGGCCTTCGGGACGTTCTGGCTGGTTGCCCTCGCGGGGTTCCTCTCCCACATCCTCCTCGACGCCCTGACGCCGTTCGGGACGCTCGTCTTCTTCCCGTTCTCCGACCGCCGCCTCGCGGGCGACGTGCTCGGCTTCATCGATCCCTGGCTCTCGCTCATCGTTTTTGCCGCGACGGCCGTCGGGTTCTCTCCGCGCCATCGGGCGCGCGCGGCCCTGTTCGGCCTCGCCCTCGTCGTCGGGTACGTCGGCGGGTGCTTCGGCGTGCGCCAGCTCGCCCTCTCAAGCACCCGCGAGGAGGCGCAGGGGATCCAAGGCGTGCAGCGCATCGAGGTGCTGCCCGTCCCGATGCTCCCCTTCGTGTGGCACGGGGTCGTCGACTCGAAGGGCGCCTACTACGTTTTCGAGGTGCGCGGCGGAAAGACGACGATCGTCCGGATCCTCACGAAGGCCGTCGAGACCCCGTGGGTGCAGAAGGTCAGGAAGGACCCCGTCGCGGTGCCCTTCTTCAAGGCGACGCGATTCCCGGTGATCGAGGACACGGTGGACGAGTCCGGACACCACATCGCGGTGCACGACCTCGGCCTGGAGCTGGCCACGGGGCGGCGGTACTTCGTCCTGAGGGCGGACCTCGAGCCGCTGAACGACGAGATCGTCCAGATTCAGGTCTACCTCAGCGACCCGGCCGAGCCGGCGAAGTAGCCCCGTCCATCACGCGCAGGACCTCGTCTGCCGCGCGTCCCGCCGCCCCCGGCGGGCCGAGCCTCGCGCGCACGGCGGCCAGGTCCTGGCGGACCTCCGCGAGGCGACCCTCTCCGAACATCCGCACGGCCTCCGCGGCGATCTTCTCCGCGGTGCAGTCGTTCTGCATCAGCTCGGGGACGACCTTGCGCCCCGCGAGGATGTTCGCCATGGCGAACGTGTCGGTGCGGATGAGCGGGCCGAGCGTCCATGCCGTGAGGAGGGAGACGCGGTAGAAGACGATCATCGGCGCGCCCAGCATGGCTGCCTCGAAGGTCGACGTGCCGCTCTTGACGAGGAGCAAGTCGCTCGCGCGCATCAGTTCGTGTGTCAGGCCCGTGACGGCGCGGATCGGCGGCGTCACCCAGGCTGGGTCGACCCCCGAGGCGCACCCGAGGACGAACTCGGTCCCTGGGAGGGCTTGCGCGATCCGCGAGGCGGCCTCCTTCAGGATGGGGAAGTGGCGCTGGAACTCCTTGCGGCGGCTGCCGGGGAGGAGCCCCACGAGGCGGGCTCCCGGTGCCAGGCCGCAGGCCTCGCCGACGGCCTTGCGGGCCTCCTCGCGCCCTGGCACGGCGTCGAGGCGTTCGACGAGCGGGTGTCCGACGAAGACGGCGTCGACGCCGCGCTGGCGGTAGAACTCCTCTTCGAACGGGAAGATGACCACCATGCGGTCGACGAGGCGCTTTACGGTGGCGACGCGCCCCTCGCGCCACGCCCAGAGCTGGGGGGAGATGTAGTAGACGAGCGGCGTCCCCTGATCCTTGACGCGCTCGGCGAAGCGGAGGTTGAAGTCGGGGTAGTCGATGAGGACGGCCGCGTCGGGTTTCTCGCGGCGGAGCGCGGCGAGGAGGACGTGGTAGCTCTTCGAGTAGGCGCCGAATCGCTGGAGCGTCTCGAAGATCCCCACGGTGGCGTGCGGCGTGGTGTCGACGACGCCCTCGGCCCCCGCGGCGGCCATCCGCGGCCCGCCGCCGCCGACGACGCGCAGGTCGGGCCTGCGGGCCTTGAGCTCCCGGACGAGCAGGGCGCCATGCTCGTCCCCGCTGACCTCCCCCGCGATGATGAAGAGCGTGCTCATCGGCGCGGCTCAGACCGCCCGGTCAATGGATGCCACGCCGGCGTGCGTGTCGATGTGGACGATGACGTCGCGAAGCAGGCCCATGCCGATCGATCCGCGTTCGGTCTCGATGAGCACAGCCTTGATCGTCCTCCTTCGGCCCAGCCAGACGACGGCACCAAGGACATACTCGAGGGCCACCTCGGAGCCGTCCGCGAGCTCGCCACGCGTCGTTCCTGCGACCTTCGAGAAACCGAGGCGCGCTGCCGTCGCCGCGTTCACGGTGAGACTACCTGTGAAGCCCGTATCAAGGGCCTGGCAGGAGACCTGGCCGTTCTCTGCCAACACGTCGAAGAGGACCTCCAGTTCCTCGATGCGGCCGTCAAGCCGGCTCATATGCGCGGGGTCCGATGGATCCGGAACGCGAGGCCGATGCGTTTGATGTAGACCAGGTGACCTTCCGGAAGGGGAGCAAGCCCTTCGTCCGCCTCGTCGAAGGTCGGTCCAAAGGCATAGCGCCCCTCCAGGATGTCGATCGCCACGTATCCACCGTGGTGCTGGCGCTTCTCCTCGTCGGAGACCTTCTCTCGGAAGATGCGCTCCCCCTCGGACACGATCCGGTCACGTTCTTCCGGGGTGAGGGGACGAATCGCCGGAGGTGCTTCCTTGTTCTCCATGCCCTCAGGCTATGCCGCCCGACGGACCAAGTCAACGCTGTTCATCCGGGCGAGGGCCCCTGCCTGGGAGCGCTTTCCGGGTCATCCCTGAACCGATGGATTCGCAGACTCGCGGATGGCGCGGAGGATGAGGTCGGCGGTGCGCATCGCGCGGAGGCCGTGGTCGCCGGAGACGACGGGGGGCGTGCCGCCCGCCACCGCACGCACGAACGACTCGTCCTCCAGGCGCAAGGGCTCCGTGTCGGCGGGGAACTTGAACTCCTCCATCGAGAGGAGCCCCGACTTCATGAAGGCGATTCGCTCGGCGAGCGTCTTCGGCGGGGTGGCCGCGATCGAGGCGGGGTCCTTCCCCTGCAGAGCCGGGCCGGGGCGGTAGACCACCGCGTGGCGCGCCTGGTAGTCGAGAGAGACGTACTGGTCCCTCGAGAAGAAGCGGATCTTCCGCATTTCCTTGTCGCTCACGCGGCTCGCCGTCACGTTCGCGACGCAGCCGTTCTCGAAGACGATCCGCGCGTTCGCGATGTCCTCCCCGCGGCCCAGCACCGAGACGCCCGTCGCGTCCACGCGCGCCACCTCCGACCCCGCGAAGTGGAGGATGATGTCGATGTCGTGGATCATCAGGTCCATCACGACGTCGAGGTCCGTCGAGCGGAACGAGAACGGCGCCAGGCGGTGGCACTCGATGAACCGCGGCTCGCCGACCTTCCCCGAGAGCGCCTGAACGGCCGGATTGAACCGCTCCACGTGCCCCACGGCGAGCATGGTCCCATTCTCGTGGGAGAGGGCGACCAGCTCCTCCGCCTCCTGGATCGTCTTGGCGAGCGGCTTCTCCACGAGGACGGGGATCCGCCGCGACAGGAACTCTCGCGCGACGGCGCAGTGGTGGATGGTCGGGACCGCGATGATCGCCGCGTCGACGAGACCGAGGACCTCGCGGTGTCCCTTGAACCACGGGGCGCCGTGCTTTTCCGCGATCGCCCGGGCGCGCGCCCCGTCCACGTCCGCGACGGCGGCGAGCGAGGCCCCCTCGATGGAGGCGGCGATCCGAGCGTGCTCCTTCCCCAGGTGCCCGACACCGACGACGGCGAGACGGATCGTGCTCATTCGATGGGTCGCCCCTTCAGGGCTTGGAATCCTCCAGGTTGTCGGGTTCCAGGGGCTGCGCCCCTGGCTGTCTTGGGGCGCCCCTTCGGGGCTGTCGCGATCCCTGCCCCATGCTCGTGGCTCAACGCTTGTCCGTGCGGAACGCCTCGCGCGCCCGGCCCTGGCGGCCGTCCTCGGTCGCGTGGAGGAACTCCACGAGGTGGGTCACCTCGGGCGTCATGAGCTTCTTCTCCTCCAGCTCGTCGAGCGCCTGCCTGCGCGTCAGGCCGCTCCGCCAGATCAGCTTGTACGCCTCCTTGATCGCCTGTACCCGCTCCTTCGTGAAGCCGCGGCGGTGGAGGCCGACGTTGTTCAGGCACCGGACCCGCGCGGGGTTCCCCTCGACCGTCAGGTACGGCGGCACGTCGTGCACGATGCGCGAGAGGCCGCCGACGAAGGCCTTCTCGCCGACCGTCACGAAGTGGTGGATCGCCGCCATCCCGCCGAATGTCGCGTGCTTCTCCACCTTCACGTGTCCGCCGAACTGGCACGCGTTCGCGACGACGATCCCGTCCTCGAACTGGCAGTCGTGGGCGATGTGGCAGTACGCCATGATCAGGTTGCCTGCCCCGATCCGCGTGGTGTTCCCGCCCTTTTCCGTCCCGCAGTTGATCGTGACGTACTCGCGGATCGTCGTCTTCTTCCCGATCTCGAGGTAGACCATCTCGCCGTGGAAGGTCAGGTCCTGCGGCACCGTCCCCAGGCTCGCGTAGGGGAAGACGTTGCAGTCCTCGTCGATCGTCGTGCGCCCCTCGACGGTGGCGTGGTGCCCGATGCGGCAGCCGCGGGCGATCTTCACGCTCGGGCCGATGATCGCGTACGGGCCGATGTCGACCTCGCGGTCGATCTCGGATCGGGGGTCCACGATCGCCGTGTTGTGGATCATCCGGGGGTCCCTGCGGTCGCGCGGGATTCTAGTCGCGGCGGGAGGGGGCTGCAATCGGAAAGGGATGCCCCCACGCGTACCAGGATTCACGCCGGTCGACGCTACGGCGCAAGCGTCGCCGCCAGCTCGACTGCACGCTGCCGGGTTTCCAATGACTGCGCGGTCTCAGCGAGCCTCGTGGCGAGCTCCGGGAGCCTGGGCTCCTCCCCGCCCGTCGCGACGAGCAGCCCCTCGAGCGCCTCCGCGCGGAGCCATTCGGGGCCGGTGGCGGCGATCCGCACGACCGCCTCGATCTCGTCCGGCGCGAGCGGCTCCTCGCGCCGACCCAGCGCGAGGACCGCCATGGCCTGCCCCGCGGGCGAGTCCGCGAAGAGGGCCGCACGGAACCCCGCGTGGTCCGTTGCGAGGCGGGCGCCGAGGCTCGCCAGCGTCCCGGTCCGTGCCTCCAGCCCGTCCGCTCCGAGCGCACCGATCGCCTCCAGCGCCTACACGCGCAGCCGCTCGGCCACCGAGGGATGCGTCGCGGGGTCCGCCGTCGTGCGCGCCATCGCGTCGATGGCGGCGTCGGCCATCGGACCGCGCGAGAGGGCCTCGAGGGCGTCCAGGATGGCCGCCTCGCCCCGCACGGCCCCCGGGACGAGAAGGTCGACTGCCAGGCCGCGCACCTCCGCCGAGGCCGCCCCGTCGAGGGCGACCTCGCGCACCGCGCTGGAGAACGCGACGGAGCGTCCCGTCGCGTCGGGGAGGGACTCGATCGCGCAGAGCAGCGGCTGGATCACCCCCGCGTCCCGCTCGGCGCGGAGGAGGAGCGACAACCGCGAGAGGAACGCGTCGGCCGCGCCGTCCAGATCGGACGGGGCCGGTTTCATCATCACCCCAAGGCGGATCGCGCGGGCGACGAACCGGCGTCGCGCCGCGGACGTCTGGGCGCGCAGCAGGTCCGCAAGGCGCGACAGCGACGCGTAGCCGAGCGTCGCGGTCGCGGAGGGGTCGATCGGGTCGATCAGCAGGTCGCCCCGACCGCTCTCGAAGAACTCCTCCCGTTGCGTGGAGAGCAGCTCCTCGATCGCCCGGACGGCGGCCTCCTCGGAACCCCAGTGCGCGAGTCGGAAGGCCTCGCGCGTCCCGTCGTCCGTCTCTCGCGAGGCCAGATCGCTCGCGGAGGGCGTGGACGCCGGGACGACCTGCGCCGGGTGCTGGGGGACGGAGGGGTGCCCGGTCCGGGGCGGGTCCACCCGCGGCGCCTCGACACCGTGCGCGACGGAGTCGACGTGGGCGCCGTGCGCAGGGCAACGCTGCGGCGGGGACACCGGACGCAGGACAGCCGCGGCGAGGCAGGCCAGGGCCAGGAGGGGCAGGGCGATCCAGGAGGGCTTCAGCATGGTCGTTCTCCATTCGGGGGGACAACCGTGGGATGTCGATCCGGCGGCGCGGATTTCACCCGGAATGGACAGCGCCCCCGGGCCTCCGTCGGAGGCCCAGGGGCAGCCAGGGGCTTTCTAGAACACGTACACCGTCTCGTCCGTCACCGTGCAGCCATCGGCGCCCTCGGCGACGACCGTGATCACGATTCGATCCCCGGTCCGCGGGCGAAACCGCAGGCTCGCGAGGGGGCAGTAGAAGGAGGCGGAGGCGAAGCCCGGGTTGCGGTTTCCGTTGCGGCGGAAACCGATCGGCGTCGTGAGCGACCGACCGGTGGCCTTGTCGACGAGCGGGATCACCTCGCGCCCGGCGCCGCGGTAGTACACGGTCACGACGACGCTCTGGATCTGGACCGGGGCGCAACAACCCGTCGCCATCGCGATCGCGCGGCCCTGGATCGCCTGCGGTCCGAGACCCTGCATCGGGCCGACCCAGAGGATGCCGTTCGCCGAGGTGGTATGACCGCCGCCCGCCCGGGTGGACCCGGCGCCGCTGACGATGGCCCAGCCGAAGGCCGCGCTCGAGGCGAATGCGAGGGAAAGCGCGAGAATCGCGAATCGACTCGTGGGGATCTTGCTCATGACCAGCTCCTTCAAAGGGGACAACCTCGAATCCAGGCCGCACACAGTGTGCGTACAACCGAGGGATGTCGGTTCCGTGCCGGGGATTTCGGGCACGGGGCGGAATTGCGGGGGACGGGGACGGGGACGGGCGCGGGAGCGGGAGCGGGTGCGGGAGCGGGAGCGGGTGCGGGAGCGGGAGCGGGTGCGGGGACGGCTAGCGGGCGCGCGCGCGGGCGCGGGCGCGGGGTGGGGAGGTCAGAGCTCGGCGCCCTCGGTCATCTCAGGGTCGACGAGCATGAACTTGAGGTAGGCCTCCGCGACCAGCTTCTCGTCGACGAGGGCGCGCGCGAAGACCTCGCCCGTGCGGCTCTTGAGCTTGAGCGTCTCCGCCTCGATCCGGAGCTGGTCGCCGGGGACGACGGTCTTCCTGAGCTTCACCTTGTCCATCGACAAGAGCACGGCGAGCTTCCCGTGGTTCTCAGCCTTCCGCATGAGGAGGGCGCCCGCGAGCTGCGCCATCGCCTCGAGCTGCAGCACGCCGGGCATGATCGGGCGGCCGGGGAAGTGGCCGTTGAAGAACGGCTCGTTGATCGTGACGTTCTTGATCCCGACCGCCCGCTTCCAACCGTCGCTCGAGATCACCCGGTCGATCAGGAGGAACGGATAGCGGTGGGGGAGGGTCTTCATGATCTCCCGCACGTCGAGGACCGTCTCCGTGCGGGTCGGCTTCACGCCCCCCTCGAGCCGCTTCAGCAGCTCCTTCGCCATCTTCAGGTTTGTCGCGTGGCCGCTCTTCACGGCGAGGACGTGCACGCGGAGGCCGGCGCCGACGAGCGAGAGGTCGCCCAGCAGGTCGAGCACCTTGTGCCGCACGAACTCGTCCTTGTAACGCAGGTCGGTCTTCACCACGCCGCTCGCGTCGTCCACGACGATCGTGTTCTCGACGTTCGCCCCCTTCCCCAGCCCCTGCGCGAGGAACTGGTTGATCTCGCTCGAGAGGCAAAAGGTCCGCGCCCCCTGGATCTCCCTCTCGTACGTCTCCTCGTTCACCTTGAGCGTGATGTGCTGCGCCCCGAGAACCGGGACGGGGTAGGTGAGCGTGTAGCTCACCGCGAATTCCTCGGCGGGCACGGCGATGAGGGAGACGTCGTTCTCGATGATGGAGACGGCGTCGCGCAGCGCGAGCACGCGGACCGCGGCGTCCTGGTCGATCGGGCCGGCCTCTCGCAGGACCCTCGCGAAGGCCGCAGCGCTGCCGTCGCCGACGGGGACCTCCTGGGCGTCCAGCTCGATCTCAAGGTTGTCGATCCCGCAGCCCTGGACCGCGGAGAGGACGTGCTCGACGGTGTCGACGTCGACGCCGTCCTTCGACAGGCAGGTCCGGCGAAAGCGGGTGACGGCGTTGTCGCAGGTGGCGGGGATGCGGGGGCGGTTCGGCAGGTCGACGCGGACGAACGTCACCCCCGTGTTCGGCAGGGACGGCAGGAAGCGCAGCTTCGCTCGAACGCCCGAGAAGAGCCCGGGGCCGGACAGCTCAGCGGGCGTCCGGATCGTGCGCTGGGTCTTTCTCAAGGTGCTCCACCCTGGCCGAAAGCTCCGCGAGCCTCTCGCGGAGCCGCTTCACCTCGTCGACGAGATCGGGGACGCGACGGAGCCGGGCCTGGAAGCGCAGCTCGGCGGCGTGGTCCTGGGCGGGGTTCCCGAGGAGGACGCGTCCCGGCGGGACGCTCTTCGTGATCCCGGTCTTCCCCGCGGCGGTCACGCCGTCGCCGATCTGGATATGGCCGTTGACGCCGACCTGCCCCGCGAGGGTGACGCCCTTCCCGACCTGCGTGCTCCCCGCGATCCCGACCTGGGCGCAGAGCACGCTGCCTTCCCCAACGGCGACATTGTGGGCAATCTGAACGAGGTTGTCAATTTTGGCCCCCCGCGCGACCACCGTCCTCCCGAACCGCGCGCGGTCGATCGTCGTGTTCGCGCCGATCTCGACGTCGTCCTCGAGGACGACGGTTCCCGTCTGCGGGATCTTCTCGAGCCTCCCGGCGACCGGGACGTACCCGAAGCCGTCGCTCCCGACCACCGCGCCCGGCTGGAGGATCACGCGGTCCCCGAGGATCACCCCCTCGCGGACGCAGGAGAACGGGTAGAGGAGGCAGTCCTCGCCGACCATCGCGCCGTGGCCGACGTAGGCGTGCGCGCGGATCGTCGTGCCGCGCCCGATGCAGGCCCCCGCCTCGACGACGGCGAGCGGTCCGACGGACACCCCCTCGCCGATCGTCGCGGAGGGGTCGACGACGGCCGACGGGTGGACCCCCTCCGTCCGCGGGACGGCCGCAGGGGCGAACATCGCGGAGACGGACATGAAGGCGAGCGACGGGTCGGCGACGCGGATGGCGGCCAAGGGAGGTCTTGGGGCGCCCGGGGCGACGAGCACGGCCGCGGCCTTGGTCGCGGCGAGGAGCGCGCCGTACTTGCCGTTCGCGAGGAACGCCACCTCGTCCGGCCCCGCCTCGCGCAGGCCGGCGACGCCGCGGACGCGCACGGACGGGTCGCCCTCGAGCGTCCCGCCCACCTGCGCCGCGATCTCCCCGAGCGTCCTGTCCATCAGGTCTCCTCCGACCAGCAACCAGCAAGCTGGCTTTGCCAGGCTGGCCGTGCCAGGCAAGGAGCCCCGCCCCGTGGGCGCCACGTCCGGTCCGTGGGCGCCCCGTGGGCCAAGCGCCCGGGACTACCTGGCGTTCAGCCGCTGCGTGACGATGGCCGTGAGGTCCATCGTGGGGGAGTAGTAGAGGATGTTGCGCATGTTCACGCGCTTGTTCGCGCTCTCCTCGGACTTCTCCTCCAGGCGCGGCGTCTCGACCTTGAAGACGAGCGTGTAGCCCTGCTCCGCCGAGTACGCGTCGACCTCGGCGCGGATCGCATTGTAGATCTTCGCGGTGTTCTCGTTGATCTTCTTCAGCGTGATCGCCTTCCACCGCTCGCTCTTGAACTTGCGGAGCGTGTCCTTCTGGAGCAGGAGCTCCTCCTTCTCCAGGCGGAGGGCGGAGTTCGGCTCGAGGATCTGGATCTCCGCCATCAGGTCCTTCATCTCCTTCTCGATGCCGTTGATCTCCTCCTGGGCCGCGAGCTTCTCCTTCTCGACCTCGGCCTCGAACTGCTTGGCGACGGCGTAGTTCGAGAAGACCTCCTTCACGTTGACCACGCCGACGCGCAGGCCTGCATCGCCCTGCGTATAGCCGACGTTGGCCTGGCCGACGAGGACGGCCGCGAGAGCGGCGAGCGCGAGCGCCGCGATGATTCCCTTCCGCATGTTGGCTCCTTTCCCCAGCTCCGTGCTTGTCTAGTAGTAATAACCCAGGTTCAAGTGGAACACCTGCTCGTCGTCGTCGACCTCCTTTTTCAGGGGGAAGCCGAAGTCGAGCGCGATCGGGACCTGACCGAGCTGCGGGATGGTGAAGCGCAGGCCGAACCCGGCGGTGACGCGCCACGTGTCCCAGCTCAACAGGCCCCACTCCTTCTCCACGTCCCCGGTGTCGATGAAGAAGGCCCCCCGGATGATGTCGGTCTTCCGGTCCTGGAGCTCCGTCCGGTAGATCGGGAAGGTGTACTCCGCGCCGAACGTGGCGAGCGCGTCGCCGCCGACGGCGTACCCGCCCTCCTTCGGGCTGACCGTGCGGAAGCTCAAGCCGCGCAGCGTCCCCGATCCACCAGCATAGAACCGCTCGAAGAGCGGCGTCTCGCTGTCGTCCCCCCACGGTTGCGCCCAACCCATCGTCGAGCGGAACGCGAGGACGTGCTTCCCCTGCGTGTCCGTCGTATAGACGGTCATCAGGTAGTCCGCGTCGAAGACGAGCTTGTTGTACTGGTAGTCCCCGCCGATGAGCCCCGCGTTTTCGAGGCCGAGGTAGAGCTTGTAGCCGCTCGTCGGGAAGATCGGGTTGTCCTTGATGTCGTACTGGATCGACGGCCCGATCGTCTGGAGGAGGCTCTCGCCCGCCACCTCGCGGACCTGCGGCGGGGCGAAGTCGCTGACGCCCGTGATCTTGATCCCCTCCGCGCGGAGGTTCAGCCCGACCACGATCCCGTTCTCGAAGCGGTAGTCGAGCCCCGAGTACCCGCCCGTCCGCTGCTCGTCGTACTTGCTCCGCGACGTCTGGTAGTGGAAGAAGCCGACCCCGAGGCCGACCGGCCAGTCCATGAAGTACGGCTCCTTGAAGTCGATTGCGTAGCGGCTGCGGTTCTGCCCGGGCTGGATCGTGATCTTGAGGTTCTGCCCCGCGCCCGCGAAGGCCGTCCCGTCGACGACGTCCATCAGCGAATGGGGGAGGTCGGTGATGTCGAAGTTCCGCTGTTGCAGCTCGAGGAGGCCCAGGAACCCGAAGTTCGAGCTGTAGCCGCCGCCGAAGCGGATGGAGCCCGTGGACCCCTCCTTCAGCTCGACGACGAGGTGCTTGAACCCCGGCTCCTCGGCGTCCTCGATGCGGTAGAGGACGTCCTCGAAGTACTGGGAGTTCTGGAGGCGCTCGATCCCGCGGCGCATCTTCTTCAGATTGAACGTCTCGCCGGGGAAGAGGGGCATCTGGCGGCGCGCGACCTTGTCCATCGTCTTCGTGTTCCCGACGAAGTCGACGCGCCCGACGCGGAACTGCCCCCCCTCGGTGACCTTGTAGACGAGCTTCAGCATCCCGGGCTCCTCGGTAAGCTGAGGCTTCACGTCGATCGAGGTGTCGACGTACCCCTGCTCGCCGTACAGCTCGCGGACGCCGCGCTGGTCGCCGTCGACCTTGCGCCCGACGAAGAAGTCCCCGGGGTGCATCTGCATGGCCCCGAAGCACTGCTCGAGCGTGAAGAGGGTGTTCCCCTCGACCTTGATCTCCTTGATCTGGTACCGCATCCCCTCGTCGACGTGGATGGTGACGGTGACGTCGGTCTTGTCGGTGCTGTAGTGGACGTCCTCGACGGCGGCCTGGGCGTCGAGGAACCCCTCCGAGCGGTAGAACGCCTTCACGCGCTCGACGTCGTCCTGGAGGTACTCCTCCTGGAACGGGTGGCTGGCGTACCAGGCGTTCTCCTGCGTCTTCATGACGTCGATGAGCTCGTGGTCCTCGAACGCGACGTTCCCCGTCGTGTCGATCAGTTCGACGGTGACCCGGGGCCCCTCGCGGAGGTTGAGCAGGACTTGCACGCCGCCGGGGACGGGCTTGACGACCTCGGAGACGTCGACGAAGTTGTATCCCTTCTCCTTGTACTTCTTCTTGATCGACTCCATGTCGACCTGGAGGAGGTAGCGGGAGAAGAGGTCGCCGACGCGGAGCCGGAACTCCTTGAGGAGGGTGGAGTCGTCGAACTCCTTGTTCCCCTCGATCTCGAATACCTGGATGACCTGGCTCTCCTCGACGATGAGGGTGAGCTTGAGGCCGCCGTCGACGAGCTCCTCGGTGAACTGGATGTCGCTGAAGAAGCCGGTCTTGTAGAGCCGCTGGATGTCCTCTTGGAGCGTATCCCTGTTGAAGACGGCGCCTTCCTTCGTCTGGAGGCGTGAGAGGATGAGGGCGCGGTCGTAGCGCTGGAGACCCTGGATGTCGATCTGGCGGGTGAGGATGTCCTGGGCCTGGGCGGCGGAGCCTCCCCAGAGGAGGAGCGTGAGCCCCACCAGGGCCGCCAGACGTGGAATATGGCGGGTCCCGCCCTCTCTCAAGAGTCACCCTCCTTCTGGAAACTCGGCACTATACGGATGAGGCTTGAGCCCCACAAGCAAAATTCTCCCCGCGCGAGCCGCCCTCCGGGCGCGTCCGACCTTGCCTCCCAAGGGGTTGCGTCAAACGCAGGCGCCGGCGCGGCAGGGGCGAGAACCGGGTCTGGGGCGGATGATCCGGACGTGAAGGGCGGGCGGGAAGAGGCGATCCTACCTCATGGACGTGTACGAGTAGTCCTGGGCGAGCCAATCCATGCCGTTCGTGGTCCAGTACAGCCGCCCGTTTACCGCGCTCCCGTCCGTCGGCAGCCCGCCGACGGTGGCGGAGAGGTTCGTCAGCATGTCCTGGTCGAACCACTCTCCTCCTCCCTGCGTCCTGCCCACGCGGAGCCGATACGCCGTCACCCCAGTGCCCCGGCTCCACGCGATCTGCACGGCCGTCGACGTGAACGCCGATCCGGGCGCCGGGCTCGTCACCTGCGGCCCGTCCGCGTTCACCGGCCGCAGCTCCCACGTGTCGCCGAGGATCGAGCTGCCGGTCCTTCCCCCGAAGACGACAGCGCTTCTCCTCACCGTGTCGCACGCGACCGCCGCGTCCGTCCGGGCGAGGGGCGCGACGCCGACCGACATCCGCGACCATGTGCTGCCGTCCCACCTCCATGTCTCGTTCGAGGGGCCTGCGCTCGTCGTCCCCGCAAAGAGGAGGACTCCCGCGCCGGAGGCTGGGTCGCTCCCCATGGAGTGCCCCTCCCGTGCCGCGGGTGCGGTGGCCGTCGTCCTCTGGGTCCAACCCGCTCCGTCCCACTCCCACGAGTCTGCCTTCAGGCCTGTCGCATCCCTGCCTCCGAAGAGCACTACACGGCCGCGGGACGCCTCGTACGCCATTGCATGGGACTCGCGCGCGGACGGAGGCGCGGCGGGGGCACGCTGTGCCCAAGTCGTCCCGTCCCACTCCCAGCAGTCTCCCTTTAATCCTGTCGCGTCCCTTCCTCCAAAGAGCACGACAACGCGCCGCGCGGGGTCGTACGCCATCGCGTGGCGCGCCCTCGGGGAGGGTGCGGCCGCAGAGAAGACTTGCCGCCAGGTCTGTCCGTTCCACTCCCAGCACTCCCCGTCGTACACGCCGGGACTCGATTCGCCGCCGAACAGGACGACCCGACCGCGGGATGCGTCGTACACCAACCCAAACCCCGTCCGTGGCGAAGGCGACGTTGCCGGGGAGATCTGGGCCCAGGAGGTCCCGTCCCACTCGCAGGTCGTCCCCTCGCGGAAGAGGACCACTCGTTGCCGAGCCGAGTCGTAGGCCATTTCGCACCCAGAGCCGGGAGCCCACTCGGATGGGTGGAGGACCCACGACCTCACGACGTTTTCGTAGGCCGTGAAGGTGTAGTCCCGCGTCCGGTAGGTGGAGCCGTTCGTCGTCCAGCTCAGGCGGACGTAGAGCTGCCGTCCGTCCGTTGGGAGGTTGGTCGCCAGCACCGACCGGACGCTGGACCGGAGGTAGGAGGAGAGGAAGCAGTCCGTCCCGCCCAGT